>JACCDX011319515.1_pt1 | contig 18212 bp, 14 predicted proteins | sample 7449681 | NCBI WGS metagenome assembly JACCDX01 (sample SAMN15323450, study PRJNA562643) | freshwater metagenome | isolation source: river surface water | place: USA:Blue River Watershed | collected 2017-08-18
CTGGGGCGTGAACCGCCGCCGCGTGGTCACGCTCAATGACGGCCTGCCGGGCGAGAGGTCCATCTCCGTCGCGTGCATGCACTGCTCGGACGCACCCTGCATGGCAGTGTGCCCGGTCAACTGCTTCTACAAGACCGAGGAGGGCGTGGTCCTGCACGACAAGGACATCTGCATCGGCTGCGGCTACTGCAGCTACGCCTGCCCCTTCGGCGCGCCCCAGTTCCCCTCCAAGGGCACCTTCGGCGTGCGCGGCAAGATGGACAAGTGCACGTTCTGCGCCGGCGGCCCCGAGGCCAACGGCTCGCAGGCCGAGTTCGAGAAGTACGGACGCAACCGCCTGGCCGAAGGCAAGCTGCCCGCCTGCGCGGAGATGTGCTCGACGAAGGCGCTGCTCGCCGGCGATGGCGACGTGATCGCCGACATCCTGCGCAATCGCGTGCTCAAACGCGGCAAGGGTGCCGAGGTCTGGGGCTGGGGCACCGCCTACGGCTCCAAGCAGGCGGGCCAGCCCGCGGGAGGCAAGTCATGATCGTTCGTCTCGCGATGATCGGCGCTGCGACGGCTGTGCTTATGGCCCTGGCCGGCTGCGAGAAGCCCCAGAGCATGGGTGGCGTCAAGAGCGACACCGCGCCCTACCAGGGCACGGGCGCTGCCGCCTTCACGGCCACGGGCTGGAAGGCCGGTGACAAGACCAGCTGGGAGCAGCAGCTCAAGACCCGCGCGCAGGCTCAGAACGACCATGCAAAAGCCCAGTGACACCCTGCGCCGCGCCGCGCGTGCGCTGACCGCCGGCCTGCTGCTGGCCGCTGGCGCCGCTTCGGGCGTGTACGCGCAGGCCAAGCCCGCACCTGCTGCCCCTGCGCCTGCTGCGGCTCCCGCAGCCTCAGCCTCCGCCGGCGGCATTCAGAGCCAGAACATCTTCCAGGTCAAGCCCGACGCGAGCAACGACCCGAACTACCTCAAACAGACCAACGCCGAGCGCGCACAGGTCCAGCCCGGGAACAACGCACCCATGTGGCGGCAGGTCGGCGCCGGGGTCACCGGCTACAGCAGCCTGCCCAAGACTGAAGCCCCCGAAGCAGGCAACCTGATCCAGCCTTTCGTGCAGTACCCGGGCTCCAGCCTGACCAACGCCGGCGAGGCCTGGCGGCAGGTCCGCAACAACTGGATCATTCCCTACGGCGGCGCCTTGCTGGCGATCGTGGTGCTGGCCATCGGCATCTTCTATTTCGGCAAGGGCTCCATTGGCCTGCACGGCCAGGAGACCGGCCGCAAGATCGAACGCTTCACCCCCTTCGAGCGCGCGGCCCACTGGTCCAACGCCATCGCCTTCGTGGCCTTGGGCATTTCGGGCATCGTGATGGCCTTCGGCAAGTTCTTCCTGCTGCCGGTCATGGGTAGCACCCTGTTCGGGTGGCTCACGTACGCGCTGAAGAACATCCACAACTTCGCTGGTCCCCTGTTCGCGGTGTCGCTGGCGGTGGTGTTCTTCACTTTCGTGCGTGACAACTGGCCGCAGCGTGGCGACCTGGTGTGGCTGCTCAAGGGCGGTGGCCTGCTTTCGGGCAAGGAAGTGCCTTCCCACCGCTTCAACGCCGGCGAGAAGGTGGTGTTCTGGGGCGGCGTGTTCGTCCTGGGGATCATCGTGGTGGCCTCGGGCCTGGTGCTGGACAAGCTGATTCCCGGCCTGGTCTACGAGCGTGCCACGATGCAGGTCGCCCACATGGTGCATGCCGTGGCCACCGTGCTGATGATCGCGATGTTCCTCGGGCACATCTACATCGGCACCCTCGGCATGAAGGGCGCCTACCAGGCCATGCGCACCGGCTACGTCGACGAGACCTGGGCCAAGGAGCACCACGAGCACTGGTACGACGACATCAAGGCCGGCAAGATCCCCGCCAAGCGCAGCAAGGAACCCGCACCTGCCGCCGACGTGCGCACCGCCTGAAGAAAGAACAACCATGAAACAACTGCTCCTCCCCGTGTTGATGGCGGTGGCCGTGCCGATGGCGATGGCCAAGCTGCCGGCCCCTGACGATGCCGCCAAGGCCAAGGCCGCCGAAGCCGCCGCCAAGACCGCCTGGCAGAACAAGGTGGACGCCTTCCAGCTTTGCAAGTCGCAGGACCGCGTGGCTGCCCACTACCGCAAGACCAGCGGCGCCCCTGCCGCCAAGACGGCAGCCGCGCCTGCCAAGGCGGCCTCGGGAGCGTCCAAGCCCGCTTCCGCGCCCCAGGCTGCAGCCGCTCCGGCGCCCTGCGTGGATCCCGGGCCCTTCGTGTACACCCCTGCGGCGGTGGCCGCCGCGCCGGCCGCATCCGCCCCGACCCCTGGCAAGCCGGCCTCGGCCCCCGCACCCGCCAAGAAGGGTTGACTGGCGTACTGCATCTGCGCAACGCCAGAGGCCAGCCTCCACAGGGCTGGCCTTTTTTGTTGTAGCCTGCGCCGCGCACCGCACACGATCCGATTGCCTGCCCGATGAGCCTGCCCCGCCTGACCGACGCCCGCGCACCCCTGGTGCGCGAGATCGACGCTGTCGACGAACACGGCCAGTCACAGCGCGTGCAGATTCCTGCGGAGCGCGATCTCACGGTCTACGTCGACAAACGCGAGCTCGTCACCCTCATGACCCTGGGCGCGCGGCCCGAGTGGCTGGTGCTGGGGTATCTGCGTAACCAGCGTCTGGTCGCCTCCCCCGACGAGGTCGAGTCAGTCACGGTGGATTGGGAGGTGGGCGCTGCAGCGGTCAGGACCCGCAGCGGCATCGACCGCATCGAGGAGCGCACCGCGCGCCGCGTGGTCACCACGGGCTGCGGACAGGGCAGCGTCTTTGGCGCGCTGATGGACGATGTGCAGTCGATCGCCTTGCCCGAGGCGCGGCTCACGCAGGCGCAGCTGTATGCCCTGGTCAACGCGATCCGCCTGCAGGAAAGCACGTACAAGTCGGCGGGCTCGGTGCATGGTTGCGCCCTGTTCCAGGGTGAGAAGATGCTGGTCTTCGTCGAGGATGTGGGCCGCCACAACGCGATCGACACCATCGCCGGCTGGATGTGGATGCACGGCGTGGACACGGGCCGGGCCACGCCCGACAACCCCTTCGTCTTCTACACCACGGGCCGCCTGACCAGCGAGATGGTCATCAAGTCGGCGCAGATGGGGGTGGCCCTGGTGGTCTCGCGCAGCGGCATCACCCAGATGGGGCACCAGATCGCGCAGCAGCTGGGGCTGTGCGCGATCGGCCGCGCCACGAACAAGCATTTCCTTTGCTACAGCGCGCCGCAGCGCCTGCAGATGCAGCCCGCGCTCGCCGCCACACGCCTGCCGTCCTAGGGGGCAATGATTTCCGGGTAAGGTTCGCCCGATGACACCGACCCCGCAAGGCCTTCCGTTCTGGCGCCTGGGCGCCACCCTGCTCTGGCGCGACCTGCGCGCTGGCGAGTTGCGCCTGCTGGTGGTGGCGGTGCTGCTGGCGGTGGCCGCCCTGACCGCCGTGGGATTCTTCGCCGACCGCCTCAAGGGCGGGCTGTCACGCGATGCACGCCAGTTGCTCGGGGGCGATGCCGTGGTCTCCAGCGACAACGCCCTGCCGACCGAATTTGCCGCGCAAGCGCGCAGCCTGGGGCTGCAGGTGGCCGGTACCGTGGGCTTTCCCACCATGGCGCGCGCGAGCGACGCGCAGGGCGGCGCCACGCACCTGGTGGCCTTGAAGGCGGTCGCCTCTGGCTACCCCCTGCGCGGCAAGCTGACGATCGCGCCCTCGCAGGAGGCGCCCGCCGTTACGGCGCCCGGTGTTCCGCCTCCTGGTGAAGCCTGGGTCGATGGCGCCTTGCTGGGTGTCCTGCAGCTGCAGGTGGGTGACACGCTGCTGCTCGGCGATGCCTCGCTGCGTATCAGCCAGGTGCTCATGACGGAGCCGGATCGCGGCGCGGGTTTCATGAGCTTCGCGCCGCGCGTGATGATCCATGAAGGCGACCTGGCGGCCACCGGCCTGGTGCAGCCGGCCAGCCGGCTCAATTACCGCCTGGCGGTGGCCGGGCCGGATGCGGCGGTGGCCCGTTACACCGACTGGGTGCAGGCCCGGATCAAGGCGGGCGACCTGCGCGGCGTGCGCCTCGAATCCTTCGAGGCGGGCCGTCCCGAGATGCGCCAGACCCTGGACCGCGCCGAGAAATTCCTGAACCTCGTGGCCCTGCTCTCCGCGCTTCTGAGCGCGGTGGCCGTGGCTCTGGCGGCCCGCGCCTTCGCGGCCAGTCACCTGGACGATTGCGCCATGCTGCGCGTGCTGGGCCAGCGCCAGCGCCGGATCGCCCTGGCCTATGCCTTCGAGTTCGGCGTGACGGGACTCGTGGCCAGCCTCCTCGGCGTAGCCCTGGGCTGGGCCGTGCACTTCGTGTTCGTGCAGCTGATGTCGGGGCTGGTGGATGCCAACCTGCCTCTGCCCGGCCTGTGGCCTGCCGCCTTCGGCGTGGGGATGGGCCTGACCCTGCTGGCCGCCTTCGGCCTGCCACCCGTGCTGCAACTGGCGAGGGTGCCGCCCCTGCGCGTGATCCGCCGCGACCTGGGGGCCTTGCAGCCCGCTTCCGCCGGTGCGCTGGTCCTGGGTGTGAGCGGGTTCGTGATCCTGCTGCTGGCAGCCAGCAGCGACCTGAAACTGGGCGGCATTGCCGTGGGTGGTTTTGCCGCGGCGGTGCTGATCTTCGCCGGCCTGAGCTGGCTGGCCGTCAAGCTGCTGCGGCGGATGGTCAACGAGACCACCGCGCCGCGCTGGCTGGTGCTGGCCACCCGCCAGGTGTCCGCCCGCCCGGCCTACACGGTGGTCCAGGTCAGTGCCCTGGCCGTGGGCCTGCTGGCCCTGGTGCTGCTGGTGCTTTTGCGCACCGACCTGATCGACAGCTGGCGCCGTGCCACCCCGCCGGACGCGCCCAATCGCTTCGTGATCAACGTGATGCCTGACCAGGCGCAGTCCTTCCGCCAGATGCTGGCGGACGCAGGCGTGAGCCGCTACGACTGGTACCCCATGATCCGCGGCCGCCTGATCGCGATCAACGGCCGCACCGTCAACCCCGAGGACTTCCAGGAGGAGCGTGCCCGCCGGCTCGTGGACCGCGAGTTCAACCTGTCCCATAGCCGCGAGCAGCCGCCCCACAACCAGGTGGTCGCCGGACGCTGGCAGCCCGAGGAGGCCGGCGCGGTGAGTGTGGAGGAGGGGCTGGCCAAGACGCTGGGCCTCCAACTCGGGGACACGATGCTGTTCGACATCGGCGGCCTGCGCAGCGAAGCCCGGATCACCTCCCTGCGCAAGGTCGACTGGGGGTCCTTGCGCGCCAATTTCTTCGTGATGTACCCGGTGAGCCGCATGGACGACGTGCCCTCGACCTACATGGGGGCCTACCGCGCGCCCGATCGCAAGGGCTTCGACAACGCGCTGGTTCGCGCATTTCCCAATGTCACCAACATCGACATGTCCGCCACCTTGCGCCAGGTGCAGGGGGTGCTGGACAAGGTGATCCGCGCGGTCGAATTCCTGTTCGGGTTCACCCTGGCGGCAGGACTGGTGGTGCTGTTCGCCGCGGTCACGGCCACGCGCGAAGAGCGCGCGCGCGAGTTCGCGGTGATGCGCGCTGTGGGCGCGAAGGCCTCGCTGCTGCGGCAGGTGCAGCGCGCCGAGCTGGCGGGCGTGGGCCTGCTGGCGGGTTTCCTGGCCAGCGCGGTGGCGATGGCGGTGGGCTGGGGCCTGGCGCGCTATGCCTTCGAGTTCGAGTGGCGGGCGTCGCCCCTGGTGCCGTTCCTCGGTGCCCTGGCGGGTGCGCTGCTGGCCCTGGCTGCCGGTTGGTGGGGATTGCGTGGCGTGATCACGCGACCGGTGGTCGAGACGTTGCGCAAGGCGCCGCAATAGCGCGCTCGGTTTGTGTGCTGGCCTGCGCGACTCAAGTGGTCGTACCTGTGGCAAGCCGATCGATCGGAATCCTGTAGAAAAAAGGGCCCTCCTGCTTTGTATCCTCTGGCCCATCTTGATCAATGAATGGGGCCAAATCGTCCAGGGGTACGTCGGCACGGCAGGTGATAAAGGTACCGCCTGCTCCCAGAGCCTGATGCGAGAGTTGGAATCTGAATCGTGCCGCTTTGCATTGGCTTTTTGAGGGCATTCCGTCGCCTTTCACCCAAAGCCATTCGGCTTTTTTCAGTGCCTCGATGGACAGAGCAATCGTACGTTCCGTTACTGCAGCCGGTGGCGAGTTCTCCGGCTTACTTCCCATTGGCGGTGTCGCAGGCAAGGAGGCTTGTGGCGCGCTCTGAGGTTTTTGTGCTGAATCTTTGTCGGTGTCGGCGAGCGGGCGCAGATCTTCGATTGGAATAAGGAGTAACGACTTCCCCGCGGGAACGTCGAGTCGGGATGATGCGGGTCTTGAGCCCTTGTCGATCAAATACATCGCGAAGTTGTAGGGAAGCGTGTCGACAGAGCAGATCATGAGTCCCGGATTCATGTCTACAGCAATGGGGGTGAGCGCGATCGTTTGCCAAGTCCAAGCACTGCCTTCCATGAGGCCTGCAATTCGGACGGGCTTTCCTAGCGGAATGACAGGTCTGGGTGGCAATTCTGGAGCGGCGCTATTCCTCGCAGATTTTGTTTCGCTTTGGACCGTCGGTGATTTGTAGGCCGCGATGCTCAGCTCGTTCTTGATTGCGAACTTTTCAACCGATTCCCAGTTCTTGCGTGGCCAATTGGAGCTTGGCAGGGCTGTCATGACTCGCGCTAACCATCCCTTTGCCATTCTCAAGCCCAGCCCTTTGAGACTTTCAAGAAGCAAATTTTCGATGGAAACACCTAACCCTTTGAGCAACTCCTCAGTTTGTATTTCGTCGCGGCCAGCGTGGAGAATGGCACAGGCGAGTGCCAATGGCATATCCACGTCGCCTGCATCTAGTGCGTGTGCGGCAAGTGTCTTGGGTTGCCCCGCCGCGGTTCCCGGGCTGGGGGTAGCGCCTGCAGGGGCTTGATTTGAAAGCCCTTGAATCAAAGCTTTCTTTTGGTGGATGTCCAGCTTCTTCGACAGGACGATCTCATGGGCCATCGCGTAGGTGCTCTCAAGGAGTTCCGGGCGCTTGACATAGACACCATTGACAAGCATTGCATCAGTATTGAGGCAATGTGGGAAGTGTCTGTTCAAAACATCCAGCTTTGCTCGCTTCGGGATGGTGACACGCTCAAAGTCCACAAGCAACCGGGCCATCACGGCACTGATGCTTGGGCTGCTCTCGAATTTTTTTGCAAACTCAGGTTTTGCCGGATTCTTCGCAAACCACAATGGCAAGTAGGGGTTCAGATTGGCGACTCTTCGATCGTAGAGAACCAGATAGAGATATAAAAGATATGCTTTCGAAGAAGGGTGCCATCCTGGGCGGATAGCATTTGTTGTAATGGCTTGTGCCTTCTCCATGCTCCAGTGAGTAGTCCCCAAGGCCTTCCAAAAAATTTCTCTAAACCATTGAAGATCGTTTGATCTGATTGCTGTACAGATGAAAACCTCAGGGGAGGGGAGGCTCTCAGGATCTAATCCATAGGTCAATCGTGTAGGCGCCTCAATATCGACGATAGCGTCAAACAGTGGGGTCAGGCGTAACCATGGGACGATTTCGACATGGTAATCAGGTGCCTGCAGCTTCGCCGTCAGTCTGGCGAGCGCCTTCGATGTCAAGTGCTGGATGTCATCAAAATCAATCCTAGGCGCTGTAACCGTGTTCCGTGGGTCATAGAAGCGGACCGTATAAGCTCTGACCGAACCATCTGCTGCGCCCTTGACCTGGAGTTCAAGGTACATCGCATGGGTGCTTGTGGTCACCATGAACTGCCGTATGTCGCCAGGTACCATGGCTCGGAAGTGATCTGCCAAGACTTCGTGCACGCTGCTGACCGCCACCATCGGAGCGGATCGGTCCATATTGAGGATGTCTTTGTAAATCTCGTCGGTTTTGGGTGAAACTGAACGAACGATGGCCTGCTCGCTTTCGAATGGCGCAAAGGAAAAACGCTTTTTCGGGGTCTGGCTTGTGCCTGTAGCTCGCTTCGATTGCAGGTACTCGCGACGTTCAAGGGCGAAAGCAGTCGCCAAATGGCGGCAGAGAATGGGCGAGGTGTTTTTCTTATCGTCGCCGACAAAATTGGATTTTCCGTTCATGTCCCAATCCACTTGCATCCCAGTTTCTAAATGCGGGTGAACTAGAACTCCGGCTAGGCGCCGTGTCATGATCGGATGCTCGTCTTGTCCCAGATAGGTTTTTACAATACGTTTTACAAATTGAACCTGTGCCTCAGGTTGGATGGCCTCGACCCGGGTGCCGACCGAGACGTGAATATGGTTTTCGCGCTCGTCGCTCTTGGAAAGTTCATCTGACTCCACATCCGACGCTACATCCGAAGTCACATCCGAAGTCACATCCGAAGTCACATCCGACTTTGCATCCTTCGCCGGCGCCACGCCTGGCTCCTCATCCGAATACTCCAGACCGGATTCATTGATATGAAGGCGTATCAGCAATTCTTGCCCGGCTGGCGGGGTCAGCATCCGAAGGTTCAGAAACCTGGATTCCGGCTCTGTAAGCTCAAGGCATGTGAGGTGCTCCAAGCCACTCATGCCCTCAAGCAGTTTCCGTTGATTCTTGTCAATCGTGTCCAGATGCAGTCTGACCCAAGATATCCCGTGAGGCGTCCTGCCGGACTCGGATTGCAGGGACCTTGCCAAGTTATTCAGTTTTTCCCAGCAAAACTTATCCATGGACTTCGCCAGTGTGCTGATTTCTTTTGATTCAAGGGAGTTAAGGTCCAGGTTGCCGGTACTTGCATCCAAGCAGCTGCGAAGTAGTTCAGCGATTTTTTCGGCCTGATTGGCGGCCGCCTCGTTCGCGGTTTCTCCGTCGATTTTGGTCAAGTGGCTCCTGATCGCGAGACAAAGGTCGTCGAAGGGGCTTACGGACGTATGTGGAGGCGATCCGTCGTAGCCTATTGAGGATGCCCCGAACGCCCTTGATCCCGATGAGGACGCGGGCTGTTGATGTCGGCGAGCAGAACTGGCGTTTTCCATAGGGATGGCCTCGACAGGATGAAGCTGTCCGCATCGCGTCACCGGGAGAACGAGGAGCAATCACGGATGAGCAGCGGCTAACGGTAGTTCTGCCCTGGCGCCGGGTCAACAAAGATGACTTGCGCTTTGGTGACGCCTGGCTCAGATCTGGCGGCCGAGGTACGTCATCTCGAAGCGGCGTAGATCATGGCTGGAAACGTGGTCATCCACGCCCAGAAGAATCGATTCAGCCCGAAATACCAGAACACCCCGAAGTGAAAGGCGGCCGCCACCGCGCAGAACACGGCGGCGAGGCGCACGTCCAGCAGGGCCAGCGGGAAGCATCCCTCCCACACCGTGAACAACCACGCGCATGCGCGGGCCATGGCGGGCCGGCGCAGCACGCTGTCCGTGGCGATCGGGCCGTAGATCCCGGTGTCCAGGAAAAAGGGCAGGGCGCGTCCGCTGCGCCACTCGGGCCGCAGCAACTTCACCCACCCGGACATGAAGTATGAGGTCACCGATTGCAGGGCCACGTACCACAGGCCCGCCCGCCACCCCTGCGCCATGCCCGCCCAGGTGCCGACGCCGTGCGCGATCAGCAGGCCGGTGAGCCCCACCAGGGTCATGAAGTCGCTGCCGCCATTGAAGGCGCCGCGCCAGCGAAACAGCAGCAGTACCGCGATCACGAACAAGGCCACGGCGCCAGCGAGGGGCAGGCCGCCCGCCATGAGCAGCACGGCCAGGCCCGCGCGCAGCACCAGCAGGGCCCGATAAGCCAGGGGCTGGAAGGTGAAGTCCAGCAGGGGCCGCAGCCAGCGGGGGGTGGTCGGTAACTCCGTGCGCTGGATCGTCCAGTCGCCCACCCGGTCCAGCCCCTGCACCCGCAGCTGCTCGATCGACTGCAGCAGCAGGCTCCACCCCAGGAGGATCTCGAAAGCGCGTGCGGCGTCGTGGACCGACAGCCCGATCGTCAGGTCGATCGTCATGTCGCCAGCACCGGGGACTGCAGCATGCACTCAGGCGCCTCGCCGCGGGGCGACTCCAGCCGCAGCTCGAACTGGTAGGCCGCTGTCGCAGGCGGCAGGGCCGTGCGCGCGAGCCGTGCGACCAGCTGGTAGCTCACGCACTCGCGTACATCGGCGCCCTCGGGCAGGTCATTGATGTCGGCGGCGAGATGGTCGACCAGGTTCTGGTGGGACAGCGCCAGGTTCACGTCGGCGTTGTGCACCAGGTGCCACAGCCTGCGGGCCCGGCGCGGGTACACGAGCTGCCACGGCTGCCACTGGCCCGCGGCGTCCTGCCCCCGCACGAACAGGCGCGGCGGTCGTCCCACCGCGTGATAGAACTTCCAGTTCGGGAAGAAGGCGCGCAGGAAGAACAGCCAGGGCCCCTGGGTGATTTGCCTGTGACGACGCAGAGCCCACGCCAGTCCCGCGAAATACACGGCAAACAGCAGCAGCGTGACGATCAGGGTGGGCGAGAGCGTCATGCGCGCACGGTCCCCTCAGGGCAGTTCGGCGTCGCGCATGCGGCCCACGATGACGCTGGCGCGATTGGCCAGGTACTCGGAGTTGGGCAGCTTCTCGAAATAGCGCGGGCGCGGCAGCATCACCGCCAGGCGGGCCGCCTCGTAGGGCGTCAGTCGTGAGGCACTCTTGCGGAAGTAGTGCTGCGCGGCAGCCTCGGCACCGAACACGCCTTCACCCCATTCCACATGATTGAGGTAGATCTCGAGGATGCGTTCCTTGTCCAGGAAGGTCTCCAGCGCGAAGGTCAGCATGATCTCCTGTCCCTTGCGCAGCATCGTGCGCTCTCCCGAGAGCAGCAGGTTCTTGGCCAGTTGCTGGGTGATGGTTGATCCGCCCACGATCTTGGGCGCGCGCGTCTTCTGCGCCTGGGGCCGGGCCTGCGCGCGCCGTGCCGCTTCCGCCTCGGCCTTCGCATTGCGCTGCCAGGCTTTCTCGATGGCCTCCCAGTCCACGCCGTCGTGGTTGACGAAGCTGTCGTCCTCGGAGGCGATCACCGCCCGTTTGAGGTGGTCGGAGATGCGTGAATAGGGCACCCACTGCTGCCGCCACCGCAGCCCGGTGGGCCTCTGGGTGATGCGCCAGGCTTCGGAACGCTCGAAGGTGGTGGATTGCGGATCCACCAGCATCATCGTCGCGATGCGCAGCGTGAAGAAAAGCTGCAGCGCCAGGAATCCGATCCCGAACAAGAGCAGCCAGCGCAGGAGGGCCTTCATCGTGCGGGGGGACTTGCCGTCAGCGTCCTGCCACGCTGGTCTCCAGCGTCTCGTTGCGCGTGAACCGGAACCGCGACACCACCACGATCTGGTCGGCGCGCTGGCGCATGCCTTCACTGAAACGGCCGAAGGGGCCGGCCGCCGTGGCGATGCCGATGGCGCGCCGGTCCAGGGCGGGCAGGCCGGAACTCTGGACGATCTCGGCGGAGAGCGGACGGCCGTCCTGGTTGATGGTGATGGCCACGGTCAGCTCGCCATACAGTTTCTGGCCACCGGCTTCCGGGAAATTGCGCGTGCCGCGTTCCTCGATGCGCCGGCGCAGCGCGTCGTAGTAGACCGCGTAGACCTCCTCGCGCGTGGCGGGGCTCACATAACGCTTTCTCGGGCGCGCGTTTTCCTCGTTGATCCGCCGCTCGATCTCGGCCAGCAGCTTGGCCAGCTGGCGGCGCTTTTCCTCGCGTGCCTTGGCGTCGGGGTGATCCGCCGCCTGCTTGGGGTCGGGCGGGGGCAGGGCGGCCAGGGCCTGGCGGGCCTGGGCCAGCAACATCATCTGCTGCGTCTGCAGGGCTTCGAGCTTGCGGTGGGATTCCTCGCTCGCGTCGCCGGTGGCGGCCAGCATCGTCGGCGGCAGCGGCGAGGTGGCGCGGCCCGACTGCGCCTCGCCGCCGCCCGCCATCGTGGCCTGTGCGATGGCCTGGGCCTTGTCCGGCCGCTCCTGGGTGCGGGCGTTGACCAGGACCACCTCCAGGGGCGTGTCCTGGAAGATGCGGTTCAGGCGCTCGGGGTCCACGAAGCGCACCGCCAGCAAGGCCGCATGGGCCGCGACAGAGACGGCCAGGGCGATCTGCAGGGTGCTGAGGGACTTGAGCTTCACGGAGTCGGATTATCGGCCGCGGGGGCTTCCTCGCTGACGTCCACCGCGATGGCGATCGGGCCGGCCACCGGCTCCTCGTCACCCGGGTCCTCGTCCTCGGATCCGGGGGCGGCCTGGGCATCCAGGCGTTCGGTCACGGTGCCATGCACGTCCAGCGCGATCTCGTCGATCTCGCCCAGGCGCACGCGCACACGCGCGCCGCGGGGCAGGTCGTTCGCGCCCATCACCGGCAGCACCAGGGGCAGGTCGTCGGCGCGCACCAGGCCCTCGCGGAAGGCGGTGGCGGTGAGTTCGGTGATGCCTTGCTGGCGCAGGTACTTCAGGGTCCAGAACCGCTCCATGCCGGCCTGGTAGCCGTTGTAGGCGGTGTAGGCCGCATCGAAGCCCGAGATGATGGAAAAGAGCTCCGCGTCCTTGGGCTTGAAGGGCGCGGCCAGGGCGGCGGTGCGCCCGTGGCGGGCCGCCGCGATGATCTGCCACTGGTTCACGAGGTCGGTGTAGCGGCGCAGGGGCGAGGTGCTCCAGGCGTAGCACTTGACGCCAATGCCCGCGTGCGGGGCGGCCTTGGTGCCCATACGCACCTTGACGCCCGGGGCCAGGCTGGCCTGGCTGCGGTAGATGGCGGGCACGCCCAGGTCCGCCAGCCACTGGCCCCAGGTGCTGTTCGCCAGGATCATGGCCTCGGCCACGATGAGGTCCAGCGGCGCGCCGCGACGGCGCACCGAAATCTGCACTTCCTCCTGGCCTGTGGGCTCGGCGCCGTCGTTGCCCACCAGGCGGAAGTTGTAGTCCGGGCGGTTGAAGGTCTCGGGCTTGCCCCGTACCACCTCGCGCTGCGCCTTCAGGTGCCGCGCCAGCCGGTACAGGAAGGACAGGGGCGCTCGCAGGCCTGCGGCCACCTCGGGCACGCTGTCGCCTGCGTGGGCAGGGTCTTCGAGCCAGGCTTCGGTGATGGACGCGTCCAGCTGGTCGTGCCGCAGGTTGGCGGCGATGGTGACGCGCTCCAGGCGCGTTTCGCTGCCCCGGATTTCCAGCGTGCCCTCGTCGAACTGCACGTACAGCGAGACGGCGGGGCAGTCGCGCCCCTCCTGCAGGGTGTAGGTCTGCACCACCTCGTCGGGCAGCATGGTGATCTTGTAGCCCGGCATGTACACCGTGGACAGGCGCTGGCGGGCCACCAGATCGACTGGCGCGGCGGGCTGCAGCGCCAGGCCGGGCGCCGCGATGTGGATGCCCACCGTCACCGTGCCGGAACCCAGGCCCTGCACGGACAGCGCGTCGTCGATCTCGGTGGTGGCGGAGTCGTCGATGGACCAGGCGGGCGCGGGCCCCAGTGGCAGGTCCTCGGTGATGGCGGGCGCCGCCAGCGCGGGAAAGCCCGTGCCCTTGGGAAAGTGGTCGAACAGGAACCGCTTCCAGTGGAACTGGTAGGCCGAATCGATGGCGCCGGCCTTTTGCAAGAGGGCCAGCGGGGCGAGCTGCGCGGCGCGCGAGGCCTCGACCACCGCCTTGTATTCGGGGGCGTTCTTGTCCGGGCGAAAGAGGATGCGAAACAGCTGCTCGCGGATCGGAGCCGGGCACGTGCCACCAGCCAGGGCCTGCGCCCACTCGGTGATCTGGGCCTGCTGCTGTTTCTTCTTCTCGATGGCGGCCAGGGCCTGCTGCACGATCTCGGCGGGCGCCTTGCGAAAGCGCCCCTTGCCGGCGCGTCGGAAGTAATGGGGCGCCTCGAACAGGCGGAACAGGGCGCCGGCCTGCTGCTCCAGGCTGGCATTGGCGCTGAAGTAGTCGCGCGCCAGATCGGCGAAGCCGAATTCCTCCTCGGGGGCGAATTCCCAGGCGAGCTCCAGTTCGATGGCCTGGGCCAGTGCCTGGGCCTGCGCGATGAATTCGGCGGGCTGGGGCTTGTCGAACTTCAGCAGGATGTTCGCGGCCTTGACCTTGACCCGCTTGCCGGATTCCAGCTCGATCTGGGCGGACGCCTCGGCCTCGGACAGGACCCGGCCCGCCTGGAATTTCCCGGCTTCTTCAAACAGTGCGTACATCGCAGGATTGTCCCATGCGCTCCCCGGCGCGCCCTCACAACCCGAGGAAGGCCAGCGCCACGTCCAGATGGTCCGCAAAGTCGCTCAGGGCGTGGTCGCCGCCCTCCAGCAGCCTGATCCGGGCGCCGGGATAGCGGCCCGTCATTTCCCGCCAGTCCAGGACTTCGTCGCCCTTGGCGATGAGCGCGTAATACCGCTCGGGACGGGTCGTGCGCGCCGGCGCCATCGCCCGAAGTTCGTCGACGAAGCCGGGCTCGAAGAAGAAGCGCTCGGACGGGTCCTGCCAGGTGGTGTGCTCCCCGATGTACTTCGCCAGGTCCCGGGCGGGGTCGACGGCCGGATTGAGCAGCACGGCGCGGCACCCCAGCGCCTCGGCCACGCAGGTGGCATAGAAACCGCCCAGGGAGGAGCCCATGACCCCCATGGACCCGGCGGGCCAGGCCGAGATTCCCTGCATCACCAGGTCCAGGGCCTGGCGCGGGGAGGGCGGCAGCTGGGGGCACCACCAGGCCACCCCGGGGTGGCGCGCCTGCATCCGGCGGGCCACCTGCAACGCCTTGGCCGATCTCGGCGAGGAGCGGAAACCATGCAGGTACAGAAGATGTGTGACGGGATGATTCATGGCAGGAGCGTTCGGCAGGGCAGGCATGATGCCACCGGCCATAATCCGGGCCCATGGCTGCCGTGTTCGAAAAACCTCCCCTGTGGCGACGCTTCGCGCCGCTGCTCGAAGGCTTTGACGGACCCCTGGCCTTCGCCATCTTCCTTCTGGCCTGCGCCGGGCTCCTGTGCATGTACTCGTCGGGCTACGACCACGGCACGCGCTTCGTGGACCACAGCCGCAACATGCTGATCGCCGGTTTCGTGATGTTCGTCGTGGCCCAGATCCCGCCGCAGCGCCTCATGGGTCTGGCCGTGCCCCTGTATGTCCTGGGCGTGGCCCTCCTGATCGCGGTGGCGGTCTTCGGCATCACCAAGAAGGGCGCCAAGCGCTGGATCAACGTGGGCGTGGTGATCCAGCCCAGCGAACTCCTGAAGATCGCCATGCCACTGATGCTGGCCTGGTGGTTCCAGAAACGCGAAGGCCAGCTGCGCCCTATCGATTTCCTGTTCGCCATCGTGCTGCTTGCCTTGCCGGTCGGCCTGATCATGAAACAGCCTGACCTGGGCACCTCGCTGCTGGTGCTGGCGGCTGGCCTCTCGGTGATCTTCTTCGCCGGCCTGCCACTGAAGTTCATCGTGCCGCCGCTCGCCCTGGGTCTGGTCGGCGTGATCCTGCTGGTGGTGTTCGAGCCGCAGTTGTGCGCCGCCGGCAATCGCTGGCCCGTGCTGCACGACTATCAGCAGCAGCGGATCTGCACGCTGCTGGATCCCTCCCGCGACCCCCTGGGCAAGGGTTTCCACATCATCCAGGGCATGATCGCCATCGGCTCTGGGGGCATCTTTGGCAAGGGTTTCATGCAAGGCACGCAGACCCACCTGGAGTTCATCCCGGAGCGCACCACCGACTTCATCTTCGCCGCCTACTCCGAGGAATTCGGCCTCATGGGCAACCTGCTGCTCATCGCCGGTTTCATCTTCCTGATCCTGCGCGGGCTGGCCATCGCGATGGAAGCGTCGACCCTCTTTGCCCGCCTCATGGCCGGCGCCGTGACCATGATCCTCTTCACCTATGCCTTCGTGAACATGGGCATGGTCAGCGGCATCCTGCCGGTGGTGGGGGTGCCCCTGCCCTTCATCAGCTACGGGGGCACGGCGATGGTCACGCTGGGCCTGGCCCTGGGCATCCTCATGTCCATCGCCAAAGCCCGCCGCCTGGTACAGACTTGAGCGCGGTGCGCGCACGGGCGCTGGCGGCGCGCCCTAGAATGCCCCGATGATTTCCCGCGAACCCACCCTCGAACGCCTGGCCACCGCGCAGCGCATGCTGCTGGACCCCTTCGGCCTGGACGAATCCCACCTTTCGCGCGCCCTGGCCGAGATCGCCACCCATCGGGTGGACGATGCCGACCTGTACTTCCAGTACACCCGCAGCGAAGGCTGGAGCCTCGAGGAGGGCATCGTCAAGACCGGCAGCTTCAGCATCGACCAGGGTGTGGGCGTGCGCGCCGTCAGCGGCGAGAAGACCGCCTTTGCCTACTCCGACGACATCTCCGAGGCCTCGCTCCTGGACGCTGCCCGCGCCGTGCGCGCCATCGGGGCGGCCAGCGGAAAGGGCCGGGTCAAGGTGCCTGCGCGCAAGGTGGCCGCGAGCCGCACGCTCTATCCCGGCCTGGACCCCATCGTCACCCTGGACAGCACCGCCAAGGTCAGCCTCCTGGGCCGCGTCGAGACCCTGGCCCGTGCCAAGGACCCACGCGTGGTGCAGGTCATGGCGGGCCTCGCCAGCGAGTGGGACGTGGTGCTGGTGGCGCGTGCCGACGGCACCCTGGCAGCCGACGTGCGCCCGCTGGTGCGCCTGTCGGTGACCGTGATCGCCGAACAGAACGGCCGCCGCGAGTCCGGCTCCGGCGGCGGCGGGGGGCGTTTCGGCCTGGCTTACTTCGACGAAGCCCGCATCGCCGGCTATGTCGACGAGGCGGTCAGCGCCGCCCTCACCAACCTCGAGTCGCGCCCCGCGCCTGCCGGCGAGATGACCGTGGTCCTGGGCCCGGGCTGGCCCGGCATCCTGTTGCACGAGGCCATCGGCCACGGCCTGGAGGGCGATTTCAACCGCAAGGGCTCCAGCGCCTTCTCTGGCCGCATCGGCAAGCGCGTGGCCGCCAAGGGCGTGACCGTGCTCGATGACGGCACCATCGCCGACCGCCGCGGGTCGCTGAACATCGATGACGAGGGCCACGCCAGCCAGCGCAACGTCCTGATCGAGGACGGCATCCTGCGGGGGTACATCCAGGACTCGCTCAACGCCCGCCTCATGGGCGTGAAGCCCACCGGCAACGGCCGCCGCGAGAGTTACGCCCACGTGCCGATGCCGCGCATGACCAACACCTACATGCTGGGGGGCGACAAGTCCCCCGATGAGATCGTCGCCAGCATCAAGAAGGGCCTGTACGCCACCAACTTCGGCGGCGGCCAGGTGGACATCACCTCCGGCAAGTTCGTGTTCTCCGCCAGCGAAGCCTTCTGGGTCGAGAACGGCAAGATCCTCTACCCCGTCAAGGGCGCCACGCTCGTGGGCAACGGCCCGGACGCCCTCACGCGCGTGACCATGATCGGCAACGACATGAGCCTGGACCCGGGCGTGGGCACCTGCGGCAAGGAGGGCCAGAGCGTGCCCGTGGGGGTGGGGCAGCCCACCTTGCGGATCGACGGCCTGACGGTGGGCGGGACGGCCTGATCCGGGCCGCCCAAGGACTTGTGCTAGATTTACACCTTATGCCTCGCAGCAACGCTTTCTTTTTTGGCTACTTTTGGTACTTCTCCAGCCCCACCGGCGGCCGAGAGACCTGAGCGTACCCAGAACAGAACGCCCCCAGGAATCTTCGAAAACCGCCGGTCTCCCGGCGGTTTTTTTATGTCCCGTTTCACTTGATTCGAACCCAGAGGAAGGAGCCCGTGATGTCCCCCAAGACCGCCCAAGCCAGCGACACCTGGTATGCGCACCCCGCCGACAAGACCAGCCAGACGGACGACCAGCGCATCAAGGACATCACCGTGCTTCCCCCGCCCGAACACCTGATCCGGTTCTTCCCGATCAGCGGTACCCCCACCGAAAAGCTCATCGCGGACACCCGCCGCCGCATCCACGACATCATGGCCGGCAAGGACGACCGCCTGCTGGTGGTCATTGGCCCCTGCTCCATCCATGACCCGGCCGCAGCCATCGATTACGCGCGCCGCCTGAAGGCCCTGCGTACGGAATATGCCGACACGCTGGAGATCGTGATGCGCGTGTACTTCGAGAAGCCGCGCACCACCGTGGGCTGGAAGGGGCTGATCAACGACCCCTACCTCGACGAAAGCTACCGCATCGACGAGGGCCTGCGCA
>JACCDX010520281.1_pt1 | contig 18211 bp, 25 predicted proteins | sample 7449681 | NCBI WGS metagenome assembly JACCDX01 (sample SAMN15323450, study PRJNA562643) | freshwater metagenome | isolation source: river surface water | place: USA:Blue River Watershed | collected 2017-08-18
CCTACTCTCAGGGCATTTACTACCCTGAGAAGAAGTGGGTCATGTTTAATGCTCAGTCTAGCTCAACCGATGTGCGGGACAGACTTCTTGTCATGGATCTGGGACGAGAAAATATCCGGTTTTCGATTGAGTCAAAGGATGAGCCAAACTGTTTGGGACTTCGTAAGGACTCAAACTCCATTCAAAGACCTATGTACGGTGACCAGGACGGTTATGTTTGGTTGATGGATAGGGATAGTTACAACAGGGACGGGAACCCTTACACTGGGGAATTTCAAACTGCTTACACTGATTTTAGCTTTGCTGATCAGTCTTTAAGTGGAAAGAATAAGATCTTTGAGTTTTTGGAAGTGAACTATGTTCCAACAGGGAACAACAACTTCTCGTGTGATGTTTACATTGATGGGGAGTTTAGACAGACCATTTCTTTTGCTCAGGTTTACGGGGCAGCTCTTGATGCTTTTGAGTTAGATGTTGATTCATTAGCAGGGGATCCGATTGGGCGAAGGAATAGGAAAAATTTAAAGTCTTGTTATGGGAATAAGATTAGCTTCAGGTTTTACAATAACATTGCAAGCGAGGGAATGAAGATAGAGCGAATCATTGTTAGCTTTAGGGTTGGCGATGAGGCGGTTTATAGTTTCCAAGTGTGAGGTGATTAAATGGCAATTTTCTCTAGGGTAAAGACTTGGGTTTCAAACGAGGTGCTTACAGCATCAGACTTAAATGCTGAGTTTGATAACCTGTTAACCAATACAAAGCCAACAAGTATTGAGGATTACTCAACTAACACAAGCGAGATGCAGTCTTCTGCTGACCCCGGAGGGGTTGGGAGTGAGTCACTAGCGACAAGCTTAGCTGGAGAGATTCAGAGACTTCGGTACAAAATAAAGCAGATCATTGGCGGCGCTCAGTGGTATTCTGCTCCTGATTTTGACTTAACCGGGACTCTTGGAACATCCAACATTGCTGATGGAGCAATTACTTCGGCTAAGATCTTGGATGGGACAATTGCGACTGGGGATCTTGCTGATGGGGCTGTCACTACTGTTAAAATTTCAGATTCAAACGTGACTGAGGCTAAGATTGGTCCTGGGGCCGTGACCGCATCAAAGCTTGCAAACTTAAGTGTTGATACTGGCAACATTATCGCAAATGCGGTTACTGCTGCAAAGGTTGCAAACGGATCTGCTTATGGGACTTACACTGGAACTAGATCAACAGATGGGACAATTCTTTCTTCTTCCATTCAAACAAATGGCGTTAGAGATAGTGTTTATCTGGTCTCAGGCTGGGTTGATGGAGATACCTCTGCTGGATGGTATGGGTACATCAGGATTGCCGGGAATACCTCAGGTCTTTATAAAGATGTTTATGTTTCAACTCAGGCTGTTTCTGGGTTTAGAACAACTCCATTTTGCATTGTAATGAACGACTCAGATCTTTCTACTAAGACAATCACATTATCGATTACGACCTCTGGTGGAACCCTTGTGAATGTTTTTGCAAACATGATAGCAATGCCAAGGGGTGCGCCATGATGAATGGCGGGCCTTTCATGGAGGGTGCAGCACCTAAGGAAGAGAGCTTTTTTTCCCCGTCTTTGTCTGAGGACTTAAGCGGGAAGGGGAGTCCTCTTAACGGGTCTGTGCTTGAGTATTTGTCAAAGCTTGGGATTCCAATTGCTGGGATCACGTTTAATGATTACGGAAGGCTTCAGCTTAGCGGAAGGCTTAGTCAAAAGTTTGGCGAGAACTTCATGCAAAGAAATGAAGTGATTGAGGCCTTCAGGCTTTTTGACAAGGAGCTAGATAAGATGTCAGAAGGTTACAAATCCAGTCAAAACGAAATGACAGGCATGGGGGAGAGAACGTTAAAGTCTCTCCTTGGATGATAAAAACTGTAAGTTTTAATAGAACAAAAGAAGAAGACAAAATATTTGTAGAATTAAGGGACTCTTGGTGGGCGGCTCACAGATGGGTTGTCATTCCTGAGGCCTTTTTTACGGACTTTGGATTTTGTACTTTTATAGACAATAAGCCCATTGTTATTTCTTTTTTGTATCCATTCCTTGGCTCAAAGTCCTGTTGTTGGGGATATCAGATAACTAACCCAGACAGCAGTGATGAGGAGCGTGGGATAGCGATAAATGATCAGGCTACAAGTGTGTCTGAATTTGCCAAAAAACTTGGGTTTGAATTAATGCTCGCCTATCCTGACAACAAGGCTATTAGGAAGCGTTTAATTGCTTCGGGATTTGTTCTTGGGAACCAGGTAGCTACACAAGTTATCAAGGAGTTAAAAGATGGGTGAGCCGATAACAACAGGACTTGCGATTTCAGCAGGGGCTAGCCTTGTTGGGGGTTTGTTTCAACAAGACGCTGGGAAACGAATGGCGAATGCTCAGCAGGACATTGCTAACGCTCAGTTAGAGCAACAGAGAGCTGATAGAGCTGCTGCTGTTCAAGCTGCTGAGCCAAGTGCTATGGAACTTGAGCAGCTTCAGCGTGCGATTACTTTAAATGAGCAAGACATTGCTAGGAAACAAAGACTCCTTGATTCTGCTGATCCGGCTTTGATTGAAAGTGGTAAGCAGGCCCTTGCACTTCTTCAGGGTCAAGAGGCAAAAGTGTTGTCACCGCTTAGGGCTCAGCAAGCGAAGGATAGGGCAAAGCTTGAGGAGCAGTTAAGAGCTAGGCTTGGGTCTGGGTATGCTGAGACAAGCACTGGGATGCAGGCACTAGCTGCGTTTGATGAGGCTTCTCAGAATGCTCAGTTCAATGCTCAACAACAAAGCCTTGCTCAGCTTCTTGGGATTGCTCAAGACACTTCTGGACGATACGGAATTCAGTCCAATGCTCAGCTTGCTAGTCAGTTTTCTGGTCAACGCGGGAATATCAACGCAAGAAGAGTTTCAGCGATTAACGGAACTCCTATCACTGGGGCCGGGGCTCAGTATGTTGGTGGCCTTCAAGGTGCTAGGAATGACATGAGCTTCATTGGCAATATGGCTGGCACCGTTGGTCAGGCTGGGACGCTTTATGCAATGCTTGGCTCGCAAGGTATTGGATCTCCGACTGGGAGTAAAAACGCAAACACTCCATGGAATAACTCATGGGCTCCTCAGGCTGGGGAAGGGCAATTTCTCCCTGCTGGGACAGTTAGAAGAAATCCAGGGTTAGTATAATGGCTAGGTCATCACAAAAACCAGCATCCTTGAATGAGCTTCTTGGTAAGACTTCAGAGGGAGAGCTTGAGTTAAAGGATTTACCTAAGATCTTAGGAGAAAAGATGCCTGAGCTTCCATACAACAGAGTTGGACGGTACAGACTTCAGAATGCTTTAAAGCTTCGGTTTGGGCCTGGGTTTAGAAATATCCCTGGAATTAAAAACCTCCTTCATGAATTTGATGAGATGGTTGGTATTGAAAACGTAGTTAAAAAGAACATGGAGGCAAGACGTGGCAACTCTAACTGAAGCATTGGGAGCGCAATCAATTCCGCAGATAGATGCTGGAACAAAGACCATGGAAGGCATGAAGACGGCAATGAACTTAGCCGAACAAGCTCAGGGTCTAGAGGCCAACAAAGTTAAGGTTGCTGAGATGAAAGAGCAGATGGAAACAGCTCAATACAACAAGGCTCTCAATTCTCTTCACACGCTTGCTAGGACCAGACCTGATATTGCAAAAAGAATGGTTGGAAAAGTTAAGGAAAACTTAAACAAGGCTGGAATTGCCATTGATGATTCTGTTCTTGAGGTCATGGCATCAGATGACTCTTACAAGCAGAGAATGCTTTCTGCTTATAGTGCTTTGTCTGGTAAAGCGACAAACCCAGAAGCAAGAAGTAAGGGTCTCCAGGCTTTGTCTGATTACGGAATGTTTGATAAGGCTTTTGAAACAATCCTTAGTTCTGAACAATTTGATGAAAGACTCAAGTCTCAAGAAAAAATTGCTTCATCAAAAGCTGAGGCCGATCTTGCAAAATCCCAAGCAAAGCTTGCGGCTGCTGAAGATAGGGCAGCAAAGGCTGATGCTAGAGCTAATTATGGAATGGGTAAAGATGTGTCCCAAGCACTTTTTGCAGCAAAGAAAAATTTTGATCAAAAGATTAAAGAAGACCTTGCATCAAGAGCATCGGCTATAGAAGCTGAATCTCTTCTCTCTGCTGGGGGAGCAATTTCAGATGAAGCTGCAAAGTCTAAGGTTGCAAGGATGTTTGAAAAAGGCGTTTTGACTGATGAGGACTTAGGTCGATTGGCTGGAAGTAAAGCATTGTATGAAAGAGGTAAGCAGTTTGTTCAAAGCATGATGAGTGGCAAGCTCTCTGACGAAAACCGGGCTGATCTTTACAATATCGTAAAAACACTTAAGCCTCTTTTAGATGAAAAAATCATGGAAACGGCAAAGAATGAAGCTAGATCCATGAAGTCAATTTACAGAGAGCTTGGAATTCCTGAAGAAAGATTTACTGAAGCTTTTGATGTTTCATCTCTTCTTAAAGATAAGACAGCAAAAAGACCAATGAATGATAAGGAAAAGATTGCTGAAGCTTTTAAGCGAGGCGCAACTCAGGAGCAGATTGAAGGCAAGCTTAACAGAAAGCTTACAGCGGATGAGTTAAAATTAAAGGGAACTACTGGGGGGATGTAATGGCCGGAATAAAAGGGATGGGAAAGCCTTCCGACATTAGCGTGTCGGCTGAGCCAAACATCGATGACTTGTTTGAAAGTGTTCCGAGTAAAAGCCTTCCAGCTCTCGCCAGTAATGGCGAAGACCCAATAATGAAAAAGCTTGAAGCAATGTCTGCTCCAGGCGGGCCAAATATTGATGACCTGTTTACTCCAGGTGTAGAGCCAATTGTTGATGAAACACCTCAAAACATTCAAGACATTATGGATCTCTCAGAAGCCTCAAAAGCTCCTGAACCATCCTTCATGGAAACCATGCAGGCTTTGCCTACAAGGTTTCGGGCTTCTTTCGCAAAGACTGATAAAGAAAAAAGATCTGTTCTTGACCAAACTTTTGGGGCTGGGAACGTAAAGAAAGTTAAGGATGACTTCTTAGTTAAAAAAGACGGTAAGTGGAAAAAATTTGACCCATCTGGTATGGGCTGGGATTTGATTAATGACGTTGTCGATTTCTCTCGTGAGGGATTAGAGGAAGTTGTTACTTCTGGAGCAACAATTGCTGGAGCTGGAGCCGCCGGGGTTTCTTTAGTTGGAACAGGCGGAGTGTCTCTACCCGCTGCTATACCCGCTGTGGGTATGGCCAGAGCCGCTGGAGCCGTTGCGGGCGGAACAATGGCAGACCTTTATCAAGCTTATCTTGGCATTCCAAGAGACCCAGAAAGAAATGCAATTAGGGAGCAAGCAACAAATGCAGCTCTTGGTGCTTTTGGCGGAGCGATTGGAGATGTTTTATCAAAAAGAATTGCTGAAAGGGCAGCTAGAAAAGCTACTGAAAACATTCAATCAACAGACAAGGTTGCCTTAAATGCTGCTAAAGACATTTTAAAAACAAGCGAGGATTTAAAAGATCTTGGGCTAATTAGAAATGTTGATGGGTTTAATATCGCAATAATGCCAAGTCAGGCAAAGCTTATGGATCCAAACGTGAGAGAGATTGCTGAGGATATTGCTTCAATGCCTCAATATAATGAATTCATTAATTCTCAGAAAGAGATGCTCGAGGAAGGCTTTGATAAGCTTGCAAATGCAGTTTCAAACTACACTGGCGCAAAACCAGAAATTGGAGCAAGGCTTGCTAGAACTGTTGATTCTCTAGAGGCTGTTGAGGGTAAGTTCATCGGAGAAGTCAGAGAACTTGCAAGAAACATGAATCCAAGAGCAAAGGCTTCAGCTAATAATTTCGGTAAAGCAATATCTGAACTTGCTGAAACTATTGGGTATAAAACAGATACAGGTGATCAGCTTCAGCAGGTGGCTGAAGGCGTGTTTAGATTTCCAAGTAAAATTACAAAACCAAGCGCTGATGATTTGTCTTCTATACGTTTTTCGGAAAGTGACACTAAAGACCTTCAAAAAGTAGTTAATAAATTTTATACAAAATTATTCAACAACTCTAATGAACTAACTGTTGACGAGATTGATGGTATTTATCAACAGCTAAGCAAGAATGTTAATATTCTTTGGAAAAGAAATGTTGATCCTGCTTTTAGGTATGAAATGACCAAAATTAAGGACGCAATCAGAGATGATTATACAGAAATGGTTGGTAAAAACCTAGGTCCACAATTTCAGTCAGCCTACCAAAGATCTCTTGATAGGTTTTCCTCAATCAAAGGATCTGTTGAAAATATCCAGATGGCTTTAAAGAATGACGCAATTTCTTCCAATGCTCTTGCTTCAACCCTTTTTTCAAAAGGGAAAGACTCTTTACAAAGAGTTCAGGCAACAAAGAACTTACTTAGAGGTGACGATGGTCTTTGGAGAGACATTGTAGGTCATCACTTAAATGAAGTTGTTGCGAGAAACACCAAAGAGAAAAAAATAAACTGGGCTGGTGTTGGTAAAGAGATTGAGGGCCTTGGCGATGAAGTCATGACTGAGATGTTTGGCAATCAAAAGGATAGCTTTAAAAAGTTCATAAAGCTATCTGAGGCAATAGACCTTGGAGCCCCTGCTGCAAAAGCTGCTGAAAAAAACACTGGTTTAATGAAAAACTTAGCCCTAGCTGCTCAGTCTATTTTTGCTGCTGCAAGTTCAGGGGCAACCATCTTCTCAAGAATGGATAAAGAAAAGAAGATGTACAGGTTTCTTTCTGAAGGTGGTCTTGAGGACGTGTTAGCTCAAGTGCCAAAACATGAAAGAAGCAAGGCAAGGGCTTTTTTTGAGGGCTTTATGGAATACAGTGAGAAGTCAGCAAAATTAGCAATCCCTCCATACTTAAGGCGGGCTGATGAGACTTTTGGTTCAACAAGCGGAGTAAGTGAGAATCAAGAGGGGCAATGATATTCCCCGACGATGAGTCTAGAAAAGATTTTTCCGAGACTTCTCACATGGTTCAAATTGTGGCGTACTTTCTTGAATTTGAGTGCGCCAAGTATTCTCATCAAATAGAATTCATCAGGGCTGAGCATGACATTGCCTATGTCGCACTCCCCACGTTTGACATCCCAGGGGCAACAATTGTTTGTGAAAAAGTAAATAGCTTATTTAAAAGAAAAGACAAACAGGCAACGGTTGTCATCGTAGACAGAAAGAATATGTTTGTTAAAATCCTTGCAGAAACCAAGGATGACTTTCTGGAGGTTATTTGAAAAAGCCCATTGGCCCAGAAAAGATGGTTGAGATTGAAGTCCTGTCAAAGGCTAAAGAGCTTGGCTTTGATCTAGATGTTATTGATTCAAAGGCTACCTACTCCCAAAGTCTTCAGCGGTACAGGAAAGGGAAGCACGCCCCTGAGGGGTTCCCAGATCTTGTTGGGAACGACGACAAAGGCCGTGCTGTATTTATTGAGCTAAAGGCTAAGGGACGGCTATCGACTCTTAGGCCTAGTCAAAGGGCGTTTCTTGAGAGGAAGATTCAGCAGGGTTGCTTTGCTTGCGTGATCGACTCTTCCGAGGGGCTTTTTCGGATGTACTTGGGCTGGAGAGAAAAAGGATCTCAGTTTTTGATGGAATCACTTCAGAGTCAAATTTAGGGTCATACGCACCATTTTCGACCATCGCCCAAAAGCGTTTCGCACGTTCAAGTATATACTCTTGACGATGGAACTCTGGCCTAACCTCAACAATTGCAAGGTCATGCCCTTCCGGCTCTCCGGGGTGATATGAGACGTAATAAGCCTTTGTCCCGCCAAACACGAGAAGCTGGGTTTGAAGCTGATCAAGATAAGTGTCAGGAATAACACCACACAAGGCCCCAGTATGTTTAACAATACTAGGGGCTTTAAATTCAAAGATAGTACCTGTTTTTTGGTCATATCCATCAAGACTGGCAGAGAGTACAGTCCAGTCAGGATATTCAAGGACAGGCTGATCAAGAGTAAGACCAAAAATGCCCTCGACCTTTTCTCGAATGATTGGCTCAAGCGTTTTCCCCCGCATTGTTGCATAATTCCCCTCCCATTTTTCCCCAAAAACTTTAGTGTTAAAAACATCAATTGGTTTTTTCCAGTCATCATTCCCAAGGATTGCAGGCACTTCAGAGGCCCCAAGGTGCTTCCCTCTAAACTTCATCCAGGCATCTGAGCCTTGGATCGAGTGATCGTCTTTTGTTTCTTCTTCAACCCACGACATAGTTTTTCTTTCTTCAAAAAATCAGTGATTTAATTTTTGGATATTTTCCATCCATTATGTAATTTATCTGCTTTGGGATAATGGTTGGTTGATATTTTACCTGGTCTAGGTAATCGCTTGTGATTTTAATTCCAAGGTCCATTGCTCGAATTGAAAACTTTTTATAAGCATACTCATTCTCATGGGCAAAATACTCAGGCACCTCAGCCATGAAAAGGCTTCCCTTTAGTTGATAGCTGATCTTGATGCACTTATTCCCAGCCTTTGATTCATGAAGGCTTAGCCTAACTGCCATGACTTCGGCTGAGATGAGTTTACTTTTTAGGAACTGAGCTGCTTCATCTGGGGAAAGATTTATTTTTGTGGCCTCAAGTTTTGGCCAATTAAACCCACAGGAGGGGCACTCCATAACTGCCGGATGGACTATGGTCCGGCACTCTGGACAGGTCTTTGTTGGTTTTTGTAACTCGACCTTTCCTCGACCAGACTTTTGTATAACTGGATCTTCCAGGGGACCGATGGTTGAGATTACATTACTGTAGTCCAAGATCAGACAGTCCTTCTTGTCTCCCCATGGTCTAAGGCCCCTCCCACAAGCTTGAACCATGATCACTGGGGAACGAGTGGGACGCATCAGTACAATGCAGTCAATCTTTGGGAGATCAAACCCTTCGGTCACAACAGTGACATTGACTAGATGCCTGTTGATGTCGTTTTCAAAATATCTTTGTTCTTTTTCTCTTCTATCCCAGTCAAGCTTTGAGTGAATGATTGATGCTGTTTCTCCAAAGGAGATCAGGATTTTTTTAATAAGCTCAGCGTGATTGATTGAGGAACAAAACCACACAACTTTTTGCCTGGACTGCATTCTGTTGAGGGCATCAGAGACCTGATCTCTCGCCATGGCTTCATTCATTGCTTGGGCGTCGATGTCTTCTTGCCTGTATTCTCCTCGAAGAATTCTAAACTTTGAAGTGTCAAATATATGATCTGGTTCTTTCGCTACTGGCTGAACGAGGAAACCTTTTTGAATGAAGTAGGAAAGATTTCTTGTGTAGCAGATTCGTTCAAAGAATTTGTTTTTCCCGTAAATAAATCCGTTAAGCCTGAAGGGGGTTGCTGTAAATCCTACAACTCTAGTTTTGGGGTTCATTTCCATCTGATGCGTGAGGAGTTTTTGATATCTTCCCTTTTCCTCATCTAAAGCGTGAGTTTCGTCGATGATAATGAGGTTGTAGTTTAAAGCTTCAGGCTTAACGGACTGGATAGAGCCTACAGTAACAGTGCGAGAGCTGTCTTTTTCATCCATGCTCCCGCAATAAATTCCTACCGTCTCCTCGCCCAGAATGTTTTTAAATCTTTCAGCAAGCTGGGCAAGGAGAGTTACTTTATTAAATAAAACTAATACTTTTATGTCTGACTTCACAGACATTGATTTCTTAATCAGCTCCGCGATGAGGATAGACTTCCCCGATCCGGTCGGCAAAACGCAAAGAGCTGTTCTCTTCTCGTTTATTTCTTTCCAGATCTGGCTGATTGCTTCTTCTTGGTAATCGCGGAGCTTCATAAATTAAAACGGCACTGCTGTTGTGTCTGCTTGTTTTTGTTTTGGCTTAAAGCTTGAGATGGTATTTTTCGCGTCGTAACCATCTTTAGCGGGCTGAATTTTTACACTTGCAGCAATCTCAATGTTTTGAAACTCAGAAGGGTGATTGATAACAAAAGCATCGTGTCCAGCGCATTTCCAAAGAGCCTTTAATTGACCACGGGAAATCTGAACTGCTTTTTCATTTCCAGTTAAATTGTAACCTTCAAAGATCTTTCGGCCAACATACTCACCGTCTGTGATTGTGAAGGTCATCCGAAGTCTTCGGTCTCCCTTACTGGTTGCAGTGTCTTCAACGTCAGACACAATCATGTTGTAAATCCCAGCGGGGATTGGTTCGAAAGAATTCTCTTTGTCTGCGGTTAGGTCTAGGAAATAGCTCATTTTGTCTCCTTTTTGGTTTTGATTTTTGTGAATATGGCGCCTAGGTCATAGGGTTCAAATAAAGAAAGTTTTCCAGATCTGTCTTTACAGATCACGTCTTTGGTCGAGTGACATTGAAAACGTCTCTCTGGTTTTCCATCAGCATCAGCTATGTGTAAATACAAGACCTCATCAAAGAGTGGGGGGATATGGTTTGCGACTTGGCCAACTAAGTCTGTTGTGACAAACCGTCTACCCACGTCGTCTTTTTCAATCCCTGAGAGAGAAATAAGGACTACGTTATAGGGTAGATCCCTGAACACTCTCGCAAGCTTTGTCATAGTCTCAAGATTTTCCCCGTACATCTTTAGGGTGTTCTTTGGATCTTGATATTCTGGTTTTGCTTTGAGGTAAGCAATGAGACACTTGTTGATTTCAGTCATGGAGTCGAGGCAAACCGTATCATAATCATGCTTCCCGTTTTTGAGGAACTTAAAGATCTCTCCGATTCTTTCGAATCTTTTCTCCATTGGGATTTCAACTCCATTGTCGTCTCTTGATATGTCGATCATATCAATAACTTCATCGGCAAGAGAGATTGTCCCACTCTCTGCTGAGATCAGGAGAACTTTAAATCCTGCTTTTTTGAGAGAGATAATGGATCTTGTTTTCCCTGTCCCTGATTGGCCAAACACTACGGCTTTGATCCCTGCTGTTTCAGCATGGGCATTCGTTTTTTGGATCAGCATTTTAATTTTCCTTTGTGCTCACAAATATTTTGAGAGCTGTTTGTTTAAAATCTTTAGACCATGCTGATGGGATGACTTGCAACAAAAAAGTTAAGGGGCGCTTGACGCGCCCCCTAGGGTACATGCAAGAACTTCTACAAGAACTACTACTCGTGGATGGGGATTTTATAAATAACTGGGGGGTAAAATGCAAGGCGAAAGTCCTAATTGGGTAAAATTATCTGAAGAGTATGTTGAAAAGGGTCTGAGCGTAATTCCCTTAATCGGCAAGGCGCCAAGGTCGTCCGGTTGGTCTAAATGGTGTACCGAAAAAATGGACATGGAAGACATTACACTTCTCCCTGGTCAAACCGGGATTGGGTTGTGCTTGGGCCCGGCAAGTGGAATTGTCGCTGTTGATATTGATACAGACAACAAGACTATCCTCGATATGGTGCCTGATAGTCCTGTGAAAAAAAGGGGCCAAAAAGGTGAGACGAGATTCTTTCAATATGACAAATCTATACGTTCCCAAAAGCCCGGTATGGGGATTGAGATATTGGCTCAGGGAAACCAAACTGTGCTTCCGCCCTCTATTCATCCTATTACTCGAGAGCCATATTATTGGATTGGCACTTCTCTTTTGGACTTTGACCTGGATCATTTACCGAGTCTCGACCTAAGTTTTTTAAGTAAATTTGAAGTTCAAAAAAAAGGTCGTCATGACACTTTGGTCGGGATGGGTTTTGCTGCGCTTAACAAAGGTAAGGACATCGACACTGTTGTTGAGGAGCTTTTTTCCTACGACATGAGAGCCCATGATCCCCCATGGGTTATGGATGATTTGAAGGCTAGGAGTGAGACTGAGGCCAAAATAAAACTAAAGGGTTTTGTTTTGGGTCTACAGAGGACAAAAAACAACAAAGAAGCAATCAATCTTGGTGACTCTCCAAAGAAGGAAAAAGTTAGCTTCACATATAAAAAATGTCCTGAGCTGACTGGGATACTAAAAGAGATTTATGATTACATCTGTGAAACATCTTATACTGATGTTCACAATCTAAATACTGGAGCAGCTCTTTCTATTTTCTCTGTTGTTTGCGCTCATCAATATGAATTCATGGATACAAAGCCAAACATTTACGCTCTTCTTCTTGCCGATAGCGGAGCAGGAAAGTCTTTTGGAACAAGGGCTGCGATGGATTTACTTGCTCCTATAAATGACGGGAGGCATGTCGATTCTGCTGACTATCTTTCGTCTCAGGCAATTACTTCTAGAATTTATGATTACTGCGCTCAGCTCCATGTGAGTGATGAGTTTTCAAAGACCATGAAGCTTGCAAGCGGCGGAGGTTTTCAGGCCTCAATATTCCAACAACTTTGCTCAATCTGGAGTGCAAGCACTGGGTTTTTTATGTCCCCCTCTGTGAAAAAAGGGGAAGAGGCAACAAAGACCATGATCAAGTCTCCATTTCTCAGCATTCTTACCTCTACAACAATTGAGGAGTTCAAGGGAAATGCCTCAAAGGACATTTTTACCTCGGGGCTTCTTCCAAGGTTCATTATTTTCTCTGAAGGGAAAAAGAGTGAGGCTAGGTTTAGCCTTGATAGACCCAAAGTAAGTATTATGAGGGAGTCACTAAGTAAGAAGCTTAGGTCTATTCATAACGATGTGAGGACAAATAACATCACTGGGGAAGTTGAGCCGAAACAAATAACCCTCACTTCCGGCGGTGAGGTTTACATGAGAGAGGTCTTTGACAGGTACCAGAAAAAGATTGTTGAAAACAATGACCCAATCACCTCAGCAATGAACTCAAGGCTTAAGGAGCAATTGAAGAAAATTGCCATTTTGATTTGTGTGAGTGAAGGAAAGATCCATGTGAATGAGGATCACTTGAGTCTTGCCAATGGCATACTTGAGACTTGCCTCTACAACTCTTACCCATGCTTTGCAGAGAGCGGGGCTGAGAATCCGTACCACAAGGCAAAAGAAAGGATTTTCAATTTAATCAAAGAAAATCCTGGGTTTTCCAAGAGTCAGATTGCAATAAAACTTAGGTCCTACTCAGCTAGACTTCGCACCGAAATTTTAAGTGACTTAATCGATTCTGGCTTGATAGAATTAGAGTCTGGGCGGTTGCATAATGGAAAAGAAGTTACTATCTATTATGCTATAAAAACCGACACACAAGTTTCAGTTGGCGACTGAAATTAGTTGAAATTAGTTGAAATTAGTTGAAATCAGTAAGTCAAAAATGATTACAAGTTTCACCAAGTTTCAGCAAGTTTCACCCCCGAACTGAAATTAGTGTGTTGAAGAAAATCAAATACTTGGACCAGAAAAAAGTGCTAGTTTCACTAATTTCAGGGTCATGTCACCTTTATTTATATAAATAAATAAAAAGGCACTCCTTTTTTTAAAACATTAAAAATAGCTAAGATACTAAGCACTATTTTCATGTCTTGTAAGAAAAACTGTACAGGACCCCCTCTAAATATGAAATTAGAATATATTTTAAGCATATTATTGTTACATAGCAAAAAAAAGAGGCAATTCAATCCATGAATTACCTCTTTAAATCTCAGACGCTCTAAAATCCGTTTTAAGGCGTTTGAATGTCCTCTAACCCTTTGGACTCATAAGTAGTTTCAAAGAGCCCTGGATCAATCCTATGCTCAATATGATACCCAAGCTGATCAAGATTCGCATTCATGTCTCCCTCAAGACGTAAACGCTCAACTCCATCAACTTTGCTGAAAACTCCATCAATCTCCTTAACTCTTCTGATGAAATCGTAAGCAGCGATGATTTTCCAATCATGCTCAGATAACCCAGTGAGTCGAAATGGCGTCTTTAGTTTTGGATATTTCATTTCCCGACCTTTCGTTTGTTGCTCTTAATTTAATCAATTACAAAATGCTAGTTTTTTGGTCATGCTGATAATCTTTTCAATCTGCTGATATTCTCCGCCTTCTTTAAGCACCGCCCAGTACACCCCTTTGTTTAAAATAATAGCACTTCGCTTGCTTATTTGATTGGCAAGAATTCTCACGCCACAGTCCAGGTTTTTGAATGGGTCTAGGATGGTTTTCTTGGGATCCTTGTCGGCCTTACTCTTATCAAGCTCCCAGTCAAAACGACAATAAGGAGCCCACTGGATGTCCTGGTAACTCAATTGGAGTAAACCTTCGGAGTAAACAGGCCTTTGAGTGATTGGATCAGTCCCCATTGTTGTCTCCTTCATTCGACTCACTGGACTCCATCCACTTTCAAAGTAACTGATTGCCGAAATAAGCTCAGTCCAAAAAGTTAATTTCTCATCCCTCTTTAAAGAATCAAACTTAGGGCAAAACCTCTTGTTGTCTGAAGCCTTGTTGAATTGCTCAAAAAGTTCCGCATCAATCAGATCATAAACATAAATACTCCATGGTCTATTCTCAGGATATTTTTCCCAAGATATTTTAACCAAAGGACCAAACCCAAGGACTGGAGTGGGAGATGGTTTCACAATTGGTGTAGGCGTTGGTTTAACATCTGGGAGTTTTATGTTTAAACTCTCACACCCAAACATTGTCGCAAAACCGATAAGGATTAAAACTAAAGCCACAAAAAAAACTAAAACTTTTATCATTTCTTTTCTTGGATCATTCATAACTTAACCACCCTGTAATTTAAAATATTGTTTTCATAATAATTGTCAGACAAACAAACCATGTTCGATTGATTTCCCCCCAGTAACTCAACCCTCCCCTCAGCCCCATGACTGATATACTGTGCAATGTGATTTCCCCCAGATCTTCTAAGCAAACAAAGCATATTCACTTCTTCATTCCCAGGCTTTACTTCAATTCCCCAGTTATTAAAACTAATCGCAGCAGGACTCCATGTTGGCTCTGGAACATCCATCAAGTACAAATCAAACTGCTTTGCTCTCTTCCAAGCGTAATCAGCAATTTGAATCATTTTATCCTTGCTGACATTTTTTCTTTCAAGCATCTCTCTAGTTTTTGCTGGATTAAACTGATAGTTAGTTATCAAAATCCAAAGGTTCATCATGGATGCACACCAAGGCACCTCATCCATGTAAGTCCCACCAGTCCAATCAACATTACATAATTCGTGCGCAAGTTTTATTTTTGGATTATCTGACTTCCCAGGAATTTCTTCGAGTCCAACATCAGCCATGATATTAATATTTAAAAGGTCGTGATATTTTTTTTGTTGAATGTTCAAATTAGCCTCCCCACAAATGGAAGCCTAACTACCCTTTAAAGATCTTGCCATTAAAAACACAACAAAGCTTGTTGCCTGACTCTAGGATATGAATCTTTTGATGAAAGAAAAGTCCACTCGAAGGCTCAACAAACACAACACCAAAACCCAATTGCCATTGGTGATGGTAAGGAACGTAACCAAACACTTTATCTTTTCTCTTATCCCCAAGCCAACCAACAGAAAATGCAACGTGGTTTGTCCCATCAATCCCAACAATGTGACTCTCCTCAATTCGATGAATATGCCCATAAACAAGAGAGCAAAGAGCTTTTGCAGCAGCGGCTTTTGCTGATGAACCTGGAGGGACATGCCTTGAGTAAAGCTTGCTGTTTAAAACCTGATAAAGTTGATTGGCGTTATAGTCTAAAAAATTAAAATTAGGCCTTTGGTCTATTTCTAAAAGATGTCTAATGCTTGTTAACCCAAACAACCCAGGTGCTTTGTCTACTAAATACCGTTCAATTCTGTTCTCGTGATTTCCCTCTAGGTAAACTTTCTTAGTGTCTGGGAATAAATACTGTAGTTCATCGAGTGCAGATCTAGCGTCTTCAATTTCTTCAACTAGTGTTTTTTGAACTTCAGGATGCTTTGGATGAGAACTTGCGTGATAAACGTCTACAAAGTCACCCATGATTACTATTTCTTTGAGTGATGACCCAAGGCTTTGGGCTACTTCGAGCATCAGGTTATAAGCCCTGACATGGTGATAAGGTCTGTGACAATCAGGAATTATGAGAGCAGCGTTTAATTCCATAGCCCTAAGGCTAAACTACACCAAAGTTTTGATCTTGTTACTTTTTTGCATAATACTTAAAACTAGACCTCGGGAGGCTTGGATATGGCATCAACTCACATAGTTTTAGGCGGAGCAGGCGGATCAAGCGGTGGTATCGATCCAGCAGTCATTACAGCAAAAGGTGATCTGATTGCCGGGACCGGATCTGGGACCTATGACAATCTCGCTGTTGGGACGAATAACTATTTGCTCCAAGCTAACTCTGCTGAAACGACTGGACTTGGATGGATCGAAGCAACTGATCAACAAGTGAACTCAACAATTGTGAAGCGTGATGCCTCTGGAAACATTGAGGTCGCTGGAGTGAAAAACTCCGCCGGTCAAACTATCTGGAGAACCGATGCGGCTGCAGCATACTCAGCCTCTAATTTGCTTATGATTGACATGACGGGGGCTAAGCCTGTCCTATGGCAGGGTTTCTCATTCGCTAACTCCTCACTCTCCCCTGCAATTACTCTTTCAACTAAAACAAGTGGGACCAATCAAACATACACTTGGCCCTCAATTGCACAATTTGCCAATGCTACAATGTGCGTTTCAAACTCAACAAGTGAGCTTCAATGGTTTGGAGCAAGGGCACCGATCACTTCAAAGACCACGGCCTACACTGCAACTGAAAGTGACGGCACGATTCTTTGTGACACCACTTCGGCAGGATTTACAGTCACTCTACCCGCTGCATCCGGCAAGGCTGGGATGATGCTTTATATTAAGAAGATCTCAAGTGATGGGAATACTCTCACCGTTGACGGGAATGCAAGCGAGACAATTGATGGAGCAACAACACTCACTACGACAACTCAATACGATGGATGGCAGATCCATTGTGATGGGTCCAATTGGCATATTGTAGGTAATTTCTAATCCTTAAGTTCTTCCACAATCTCGTGAAGCATTTTCCGCGCTTCCGGGATGCTAATTGATTCTTGGTTTTGGTATTTCCAAAGCTGTCTCAGCTTTTCGTCAAACTCATCGATAGCTCGTTTGTAAACGTGGCCGCTCATTGCCAAGTCGTACTCTTCTTGTTCTTCGGGGAGAGAAAAGACTAGCGTTGCTTTCATTTCCACACCCTTTCCAGTATCAGATAGCCGACAAATACAATTGCACCGATAAGGCCGACAAGAACAAGTGCCGCGCCAACTTGCTTCGCTTGCCACAATACCGTTTCCCAGAACGGCAAATCAGGAGCGCAAAAGGTTTTCATTTTTCCTCCGCAATAGCTCGAAGCTCATCGTTCATTATCGAAGCCTCAATCATGTCACTCGATGAATTGGCAAGCCATCTGTCTCGTTGCTCGATTGCTTTCTCAAGCATTCTCTCAAGCCGTTTAACGTATGTTGCGTCTATAGCGTGGTGCAGTTCAAAATTGCTCATGAGAATTTCAGTTGGGCCATCCCATGCCCGATAAAATTTCCATCCGGCATTCTTTTCAGGACAATAATAAGCACTCTCAATCCACCATTCTCTCGTCTCAATACCTTTTAGCAGTTTCACTTCCTCTCCATTTCTATACCGTAGGTATGATTTTACAGCTCGCCTAGTTTTTGTTTGAGTTCAAAGAGTGTACCTATAGCTATGTCTGCGTCAGATCCTCCGGCTCGCGGATTTTCTTTTCCCATGGGGTACGCAATAGCTTCAAGCGCCTCAACACACTCCGCAAGCGCCTCAATGAGTGGGCGCAGTCGGGCGTTTTCACACGCGGCGCCATTGAAAAATGCATAATAGTCACAATCTAATCCCTTGTGCTCGAGAGTTATAACTTCGAAATCAACTTGTGCTCGCTTCAAGATTTGTTCTTTCAAAGTCATTTCGCTTGCTCCTCTCTGTCCTCGTAGTTTTTCCGAACAATGCGTCTGCAAATAGTGCAGTAGACATTTTGGTACTCTACTCTCGAGCCCCATGCTGTAGAGATGAATCGATATGGAGTAGACGTTGTGGTTTCAAAGAACCAATGCCACCACTTATGTTTCATTTCCCATCCTCTATGTGAACATTCCCGTCAGGCTGGTTCATAGGACTTTTCAAAGACTTCTGGCTTGCAAGGATAAAACTCACCGTTCACACCTTTAATAATGTAGTCCCCTATCTCTGCCCGCATATTTCCCTCAAGAGTTTCAATAATTATTGACCACTCAAGACCATCGAGTCTTGATTGTAGCGGGCCACACTGATCTC
>JACCDX010759919.1_pt1 | contig 18210 bp, 13 predicted proteins | sample 7449681 | NCBI WGS metagenome assembly JACCDX01 (sample SAMN15323450, study PRJNA562643) | freshwater metagenome | isolation source: river surface water | place: USA:Blue River Watershed | collected 2017-08-18
CAAATGTAGGGTGCGCCTGGAGTTGATCGATCAAATCGGTCACAGATGTAGCGCCGACAGCCGAAAGGATATTGTAGTTGACGCCGTCCGGATTTCCTTGAGTGTCGCGAGATCCATCCCACAGCTTCAACTCAAAATTTGGTAGCGGTGTTCCGGTGAAACGCACATCGATGATGCTTCCATCCGCATCTAATATATTAGTGCGCGGTACGCTGGAGGCTGTGATGTTGGTATTCGAAGACGCGAAGTTGATCGTCTGTATAGCGGTACCTGAACTGGCAGTGACGTTGACCTTTTCCGCCATATTCAGGTTTTCAATCGTCAGTGATCTCAGCGGCACTTGAATGTAGTCGGCGGCGTTGATGCCAACCTGAACCTGCATCGGCTTCGCGTCTTCGGAGATTAACTTCACATCGCCGTCCCAAGCTGCCTGGGTGGAGACGCGGCGCATTTCCTTGATCAGTTCATCGAATTCAGCGGCGATATAGCTCCGATCCTCAGCGGTATAGGTCCCGTTGGAGGACTGCACAGCCAGCTCGCGCATGCGTTGCAAAATATTCTGCAGCTCTTCCATGGAGCCTTCGGCGGTCTGCGCCATCGAAATGCCGTCATTGGCGTTTCGAATCGCCATATTCAGGCCCTCGATCTGGTTGCGCATGCGGTTGGCCACAGCGAGACCGGAAGCGTCATCCAGTGAGGAGTTGATTCGCTTGCCTGAGGCGAGGCGCTGCATGGTTGTTTCCATGTCACCTCGATTCATTGCCAGGGCCCGCTCGGTCTTGATCGAGGCCATGTTCGTATTGATCGTAAGAGCCATCTGGATCTCCGTCGAAAACTCGTCGGTCACTCTGACCGGCAGAAGTAATCAAGCAAACCCCATGCCAACCATGGGATTGCCTGTTAATCAGGCAGGTGAAGACAGCAATTTCTGAGCCAAACTTGGGAGAGTGGATGCTCGCAGGCCCGAACACGAGGGCTGTAGGAGCCCTATATAGAAGGTGTTGCATTCGGGCGGCGCGCGGGCGGTAGCCGCGCCTATCGCGGCAAGCCGTTGCCGGTTCGGCGGCCGCTGTCGCCAATCTCTGCCGCTGGTGGTGACTGATCGGCGCAATCTCGACAGTGGCACGTAAGTTGCTTCCCATCTTCCGCGAAGAACCAGATGTCGGTTTTTCAGGAACCTCGGGAGTCAACCACCCATGCCGAATTTAGATCGAGTTCTCGGTGCCTTTCCAACCGCGGCGGCTGTTCAGGCCCGTCGCCTGGAAGTGATCGCGGGCAACATCGCGAATGCCACGACGCCGAATTATCGCGCGCGTGACGTCGATTTTCGCAAGGTCATGGCCGAGACGGGCGAGCAGCCGCGTCTGTCGGTGACTCATCTGAAGCATATCGACACACCGGAGCAACTTACGAAGGACGCTCTGTTGTTCCGCATTCCGCTTGCGCCCTCGCGCGACGGCAACACAGTGGAGACTCACGTTGAAGAAGCTGCCTATGGTGATGCTGCTGGCCGCTACCTGGCCGCCCTGCGCTTCGCGGAAGGAGCGCTCTCGGGGATGCGCAAGGCGTATCGCGGCGATTAAACGACGAATAGCTGACGGAGATCGCTCATGTCTCTCACGAACATCCTCAAACTCTCTGGCGGTGCACTAAACGCACAGACGGTTCGTTTGAACACCGTTGCATCGAATCTCGCGAACGTCGAGACCGTTGCCGGGTCTGCTGATGACGCCTTTAAGGCTAAGCGACCGATTTTTCAAACCGTATTACAGAACGCGACCAATGAAATTGAAAGCGGCTTTGGCGTAGCCGTTAAAGGTATTTCGGAGACGTCGCGTCCGAACGCAAAAATTTACGATCCGGGTAATCCGCTCGCGGATAAAGATGGCTACATCTATCGCTCGAACGTGAATCCGCTCGAAGAAATGACGGACATGCTCGATGCGGCTCGTGCGTATGAAACTGCTCTGACGACTGCGAGCACGGCGCGCGAATTGATGATGCGCACCATCGACATGAACACCAAGTAAGGAACCGGCGTCATGGCTAACAGCATCATTCCAAACTCAAGTCGCCAAGCGTTGCCTCCAGGCATGCTCAGTTACGAGACCGAGAAGCAGCAAGAAGTACAGCGCTCGGGAACTCTCGGTCAAGAAGATTTCTTGAAGCTCATGACGGCACAATTAAAAAATCAGGACCCAATGAAGCCGATGGAAAATGGCGAGTTTTTGGGGCAGATGGCGCAATTCTCCACTGTCTCATCAATTGGCGAAATGTCGAAGCAGTTGCAATCACTGAGTGAGCAGTTTGTAGCGAGTCGCATGCTCTCTAGCGGTTCTCTGATCGGCCGGCAAGTCTTGTCTGAGGGGAACTACGGAGATCTGCAGGACGGCGTGCCACTTGATGGCGTAGTTCGGCTTTCCGAGCCGGTCGATGGCGCCGTGGTTTACGTGCGTAATGCCGTTGGTCAGGTGATGGAAACTTTTGAGCTCGGACCCGCAGGAAAAGGCGACTATCCCTTCTCCTGGGACGGCGCTCTCCCTGGTGGCGTAAATGCGCTGCCCGGCCAATACAAAGTCGACGTCGCTGTAACGCGTGCCGGGAAGACAGAGTCAGCCCGCGCGCTTCTCTACACGCCAGTTAATAGCGTGACGATGAGCGGACAAGATGTGGTTCTTAATTTGCAAAATGGAGCCACAGTTCCGTTGTCGCAAGTCACTACGATGCGCTGAATTTTTAAAATAGTTTTAACGGAAGCACCAATCCGGAGATCGAGATATGTCGTTTTATACTTCATTGACAGGTTTGAATGCCGCGACGGCCGAACTCGGCATTGTGAGCAACAACATCGCGAACGTCGGCACTATTGGCTTTAAGAAGTCGCGTGCCGAGTTCGGTGACATCTTCGCGACGTCGCCGTTGCAGAACGCATCGAGTTCGATTGGTCAGGGTGTTCTCTTAAAGGGCGTGGCCCAGGAGTTCTCTCAAGGTAACGTCGCCTTCTCGCAAAACTCCCTTGATATGGCAATTCAGGGACAGGGATTTTTTGTGTTGAAGCCGAACTTAACTTCGAATCAAACGGTCTATACCCGCAACGGTTCATTCCGCGTCAACAACGATCGATATGTAGTCGATTCCTCCGGTCAGTTCGTTCAGGTCTTCCCAGTCAACGATGACGGATCCGTCGTTGCAACCGGTCTCGATTCAGCTAAATCACTGCAGCTTCCGACCACCTCGGGCCTGCCGAAGGCATCCTCTAAGATCGACCTTGGCGTGAACCTCCCAGCGGATGCGGAAATCATCCCCCAACAAGAGCAATATAAGTCGGGCGCGGCTGTTTACCGATTTGATCGAAACGATCCCAACACGTTTAACCGATCAACCTCAATCACGGTTTTCGATTCATTGGGCAATCCCTCGATTGCGACGATTTATTACGTTAAGAATTCAAACGCAACCATTGAAGATCCGACCAATAAGTGGCAAACGTACATCTACGTTGGTGATCGCGAGATTAAGCCAGCGTTGCTCTCGGCAAAAACGGATAAGAGCGAGCCACTGTACATAGACAAGTTCGGGCAGCAAACGACTGATCCGACGCAGTTTGATCCGACCTTCAACGCAACTGCGCCGCATCCTCTCTACTATCTCAATGATCAAACTAACAAGGTCGATTCGACGCCGGCAAAGCTGACCGGTGGGTTTATAGACCGCGCTGCTGGTTTTGACTTTGGTAGCACTGACGGAAACTCAATTCGCATCGGTGCCTCCGAAATTACGACGACCGCAAGCGGTACATGGACCAACGCAATCTCAACCGGCGGTGAGGCGGCGCCTGCGCAAGAGTATTCGGTCACACTCACCAAAGGCACGGTATCTCGTACCATCACGTTCCATAGTCAAGTGGCAGGTACAGCTGGAGCGGCAGCGGGGTCAACTACGCTCAAGGCGCAGGATATTGATGCCTTGCTATCGAGCGCCGCAGCGACTCCGGCGACAGGAGCCGCTGGTGGTGCCCAGTCAGTCGCAGATGCGCTTGACGACCTAGGTCTTGGATACACTGGAAAAGCTATCGATGGGTCGTTGACATTCTTCGACGTTGACGGTGATGAGACATTCTCGATTTCAGTCACCAACACGATGCGTGGTCAAGCCGGCGGTTTCACCGGGTCTGACTTCTCCAGCTCGACGCCACTAACAATCGGCTCGACAGTCGAGAAAGCACAGGGACTGAGCAATAGAAACATCCTCAAGATTTCAGTCGACGATTCAGATCCGATCACGGTCAGTCTGCCCGACTATCTCCGGGGTCGTAGCCTGTCAGGAACTGAGTTGGCGGCTGAGATGACAAAAGCCATCAACAATAGTTTTGGTGATGATAAATACATCGCAATAGATACTGATAATCGTGATTTTCGGTTGTTTGCTGAGCTTGATCTTGAAAATCTACCCGCGGGTAGTCCGCTGCTGGAAGACTATGTCGACACTGCAGCGGCACAGAATGGTGATCTAGTCGCCGATGGTCTATCGATCGCGGAGGCGCTGGAGGCGGGTATCACTCTGCGGCTCCCCACTAGTGATCTGTATCGTCCCAACGCTCCGAATGCTGACAACGACATCATCAAAGCAATGCAGGCTGAGGTGGATGCACACATCGGCGCTGGTGTAATCAAAGTTGGATACGATCCGAAGGCGCGTTCGTTCACCTTTAAGCCGTACGATAACGCGTTCAAGGTCCAGAGCCTGAAGGTTACGGGACCGCTGAATGACGACGGTGTGACCAACGAAGCTAACGACACTTTGGGTTTTCCGGCAACCAGCGATTACACACTGGTCGGTGCTGGTACAACTCAGGGTTCCTTGCGTACTGGTGAGGTGATCCCGAATGGCAACGAAATAATTAACGAGGATCAGCGTCGATTTGGTATCAAAGTCGAATATCTTAAAGATCAGCGAAAATTTGTCTTTTCATCAGGCACTACCGGAGAAAGCTCGTTAATAAATGTGCTTGCATCCGATAATGTCCGTGCATCAAATATTTTTGGTATCTCGGATGAATACGAAACCGAGATTACGACCACAGCCGGTACAGGGCTAGGTGCTAAACCTGCAATCACAACTGGCAGTAAGGCCGGTATCGATATCACCGGAACGTTTTCTGTCACCTCCAACGATAACATCGTTAACGTGACGGTCGACGGTATAGACGGAACGATCAGAATTCCACCTGGTGCGTACACCGGAACGACGTTCGCACAAGCTCTGGAAGATCGCATTAACAGTATTGCCGCCGCTGATGGGAAGACAATTAACGGTGTGCAAGTAGAGTACGATCCGGACAGCTCCCGTTTCACTTTTACCTCGGGAACAACATCGGAAGAATCGTTTATCAACGTAAACGGGCATCCTAACTTTGGTTTAAACGCTACGACACAGGTGCGTGGTAGCGTTCCGACTGTGACCGTGTTGGTTCAGGCAAAGGACGCGGATGGAAATCTCTTGTACATCGATAAAGATGGAAACGAGACGACAAAGAAGCCAGATAATTTGCCTAACTATGCTCCGATCTACCTGACTAAAGGTCAGCTGACATTTGATACGGCTGGTAAGCTCGTGTCGCCAAAGGAAGGTGCGAAGTACACGCCGTTTGATCCACAAAACGGTGCTGACTTGATCGTCCTCAACGTTGACTACGGCAAGTTCTCAACACAGTACTCACAGCCCTTCTCGGTATTGTCTCTCTCACAGGACGGTTTCGCATCAGGACGTCTCGACGGTATCAGCATCGATACCTCGGGTGTTGTCCGAGCGAACTACACCAACGGTCAACAGCAGGCGCTTGGCAAGATCATTCTCGCCAATTTCGCGAGTCCGAACGGACTGAAGCAGATCGGCAATGCGAACTACGTTGCGACTTCAAACTCTGGGCCACCGTCAGTCGGTGAGGCAGGTTCGGACGGATTCGGTTCGATTCAGGGTGGTGCTCTTGAACGAGCAAATGTCGACCTAACCGAAGAGCTCGTGCAGTTGATCACGGCACAGCGAAACTTCCAGGCGAATGCCAAGGCGATCGAAACAGCCACGAACTTGACGAGCACGATCGTCAATATCCGCGGCTAATGAGGAACTGATTCGTGGATAAGCTGATTTTCACCAGCTTGAGTGGGCAAAACACGGTAGCCCACCGCATGCAACAGATCTCGAACGAGATCGCGAACGTCACGACCACGGGGTTCAAGCGTTCGTTTGCGGCTGCGTTGAAAACCTATCGCTACGATGGCGATGGCTTCGAGTCGCGTTATGTGCCGGTGTTGACTCCAGTCACTGCTGTCGACATGAAGCCAGGCCCGGTGCTCAACACCGGGCGGCCGCTGGATATCGCGATTGGTGGCACTCAGCTTCTTGCGATTCAAACGGCTGATGGGCAAACCGCCTACACCCGTCGTGGCGATCTCGATATCGACGTTAACGGTACGTTGCGTATCGGAACTGGCGAAGCAGTCCTTAGTGATGGCGGCGCGCCGATTCAGATACCTGCACTTGTCGAAGTCAAAGTCGGCACGGACGGCACAATCTTTACGAAGACGCCAGGTGAGCAGGCGGCTGTATTTCTGCCCTTGGCTCGAATGCAGATCGTGGATCCGCCCGTGGAGGATATCCGTCTGCGTGAAGACGGTTTCTTTACGAGCCCGTCCGGCGAGCCCTTTGAGGCAGCTCAAGCGCCGACTTTGCAGTCGGGTGCCCTAGAGGGAAGTAACACCAATCTGTTCTCGACGATGGTCGACATGATCAGCATGAGTCGACGCTACGAGATGCAAGTCAAAGTATTGAAGCAGGCGAGTGATCTCGCCGAGCGTAGCCAGTCTCTGGCGCGCTTGAACCAGTAAACGATCGACGGGGAGACTGACGATGGAAGCTGCACTGTGGGTTGCTAAGACGGGGCTTGATGCCCAACAGACTCGCATGACGGTCATCGCGAACAATCTCGCGAACGTCAACACGACGGGGTTCAAGCGTGATCGCGCTACCTTTGAAGACCTCCTGTACCAGAACGTCAAGCAGGGTGGTGCGCAGACCTCGGCTGATACGGCGGCTCCGACCGGCTTGTTGCTTGGTACCGGCACACGCGTGGTCTCTACGGAAAAGTTGCATGCACAGGGCAACATTATCCAGACGCAGAATGCGTTCGATCTCGCGATCAGCGGCGAAGGTTTTTTCCAAATCCTTCAGCCAGATGGTACCTTGGCTTACAGTCGCGACGGTGGATTCAAGATTTCAGCGGAAGGCGTACTCGTTAATTCGAGTGGTTATCGTCTGCAGCCGGAACTGGCGATTCCGCAGAATGCCCAGACCATCACGGTCGGTGCTGACGGTACGGTCTCGATTCAAACTTTCGGTGAAGCCGCTGCGCAGACGATCGGTCAGATTCAGGTTGCTCGCTTCCTGAACCCATCGGGCTTGCAGGCGATCGGTGAAAACCTCTTCCGTGAGACGAGCTCGAGTGGTCCGCCGCAGGTGGGTATCCCGACTCAGCAGGGCAACGGACAACTCATTCAAGGCGCTCTCGAGAGTTCCAACGTGAACGTCGTCGAGGAAATGGTCAACATGATCGAGACGCAGCGAGCCTATGAGGTCAACTCGAAGGCTATCGATTCGGTCAATAGCATGCTGCAGTACGCGAATAACAACCTCTAAGAGTGATGCCCCATGATCCGTCTTAGTGGAATCGTCGTTGCGCTTGTAGTCACACTGACCGGCTGTGCGGAAGTCGGCGTTCGTGACTTGCCGCCTGAGCGTGTCTATGTGCCATCCGGTGCTCCGATCCAAGAGCCGGCCGACGGATCGATATTTTCGCGTGCGGGCCAAGATAGCCTCTTAGGTCAGGATCGCGCGCGTCGCCCCGGCGATCTCGTGACGATTTTGATCGATGAGCAAGTGTCTGCCTCGACCTCCGCCTCAAGCAACGCGTCGCGCAACTCCGCGACCACAGCGCTGACGACGGGTGCGTTAGGCGAGATCAACCGTCGATTCGGTAATGCTGGCCTACCGTGGCCAGTGGACATCAACCCGAGCGAGAGTGCGATCGATTCATCGGGTGAGGGCGGCGCAGCTCAACAAGGACGAATCGCGGGCGAGGTGACGGCGGTCGTGACCGAAGTACTGCCAAATGGGTTGCTCGCGATTCGTGGCTACAAGCGAATGGAACTCACGCGCGGCGCTCAGATCATTCGACTCACGGGCTTGGTTCGTCCGTCGGATATCCAGCCCGATAACACCGTTCGCTCGCGTCGCTTGGCGGATGCCGATATCAGCTTTGCTGCCAAAGGTGAGTTGGCGGATGTCAGTCGCGCGGGTTGGATGAATCGCGCATTGCTGCGTGTTTGGCCGTTTTAAGTCGGTCATATTGAAAGGTGCAACCGATGAAAAATTCTCTACGGCCCGTCCTGATGATGATCGCGATGTCGCTCGCGATGCTGGCGGTGATTTCGACACCGGTGCAGGCAGCCAGAATCAAAGATATCGCTGCATTATCGGCGGCTCGACCAAACCAGTTGCTCGGCTATGGTCTAGTGGTCGGCCTGCAAGGCACGGGTGACGGTAAAGATATTTCCTTCACCATCCAAACCTTGCGCGAGACGCTCGCTCGGATGGGGGCGTCGGTTGACGGTCCTTTATCCAGCTATGACCTGGATCCGACCTCGGTAAAGGATTTCAAGGTAGAGAACGTCGCTGCGGTGATGGTGACAGCAGAGCTTCCCGCCTTCGCTAAGCCTGGCCAGAAGATCGATGTGAATGTTGCGGCGATTGCCAAAGCGAAGAGCTTGCGCGGCGGCGTTCTGTTGATGACGCGAATGCGAGGGCCGGACGGTCAAACCTATGCGGTTGCTCAAGGTCCCTTGGCAGCCTCCGGCTTCACAGCGGATGCCGCAGGGAGTTCTGTTGCTGTCGGTGTCGCGACGTCGGCTCGCATTCCAGGTGGAGCGCTGGTTGAGCGTGAGGTTGAGGGTCCGCTCAACATGGGTGAATTCGTGACTTTGAACCTGACTGCGCCGGATTTTGCGACCAGCGCACGTGTGATGCAGGCGATCAATAATGAATTTGGCGATGGAACCGCGGCTGCAGTCGATGCGGTATCCATCAAGGTTCGTGCGCCGATGGCCCCAGAGGCTCGCGTTGCCTTCGTCGGTCTTTTGGAGGAGCTCGATGTGGATGCGGCAGAGCCACCCGCTCGGGTTGTCGTGAACTCACGAACCGGCACAGTCGTCATCAGCCGCAATGTCATCGTCAAAGCCGCTGCGGTGAGCCAAGGCGATATCTCTGTCACGGTAGATGCGACGAACGAGGTCAGTCAGCCGGGCGCCTTTGCGCCGTCCGGCGCCGAGACGACCCCGGTGCAGAACGCACAAATCACCGTGACCGAGGAGAACAAGAACATGGTTCTCTTTAAGCCGGGCGCCGAGTTGCGACAGATCGTGAACGCCGTCAATGAAATCGGCGCCTCACCAACGGCACTCATCTCGATCTTGGAGGCACTGCAGCGCGCGGGTGCGTTGCAGGCGGAGCTGATCGTCATCTAACGGTCAGACAGTAGCGATCATGGAACTGAAATCGACATCGAACTGGTATGACTTCGGATCGCTCGCAGGCCTGCGTGCGCAGGCCGAGCAGCGCCCGACGGAAGCGCAGTCGTCGGTGTCGCAGCAGTTTGAGTCGTTATTCATCAACTTGATGCTGAAAGAGATGCGCAAGACGGTTGCGCGTAGCGAACTCCTGGGTTCCGAGGCGATGGAAACCTATGAGCAAATGTTCGATCAGCAGATTGCGGTCGGGATGGCGAAGGCCGGTGGGATCGGCATCGCTCCGTTCATCGAGGCGCAACTCGCCAGACAAAACGGACAGACGGTGGATGTCACGAATCCGACTCCGACGGCAACCATCCTGAAGCAGCGCAGCTTCGAGCTGAAGGAGCGCTGAGATGGTTGATCTAGTTAGTATTGGTGTTTCCGGTCTTGGCGCATATCAGCGCGCGCTTGCGACGACCAGTAACAATATCGCGAATTTGCAGACTGAAGGGTATGTCCGCCAAAGGGCGGTACTTGAGTCTGCCGGTCAAGATAATTTGTCGCGAGTGAGTCTCGGCAACGGCGTGCGTTTTACGGAAGTTCAACGACTCTACGATCGATTCGCCGAGGAAAATTTGCAACGCGCGAGTTCCTCTTTGAAGGGAGAAGAGGCGTTGCTGAAAGAGCTTCAAAGCTTGCAGGACTCTATCGGCAGCTCAGAAGCGGGCTTACATGGCGCCTTCCAGGCTTTTTTTGATGCCGCCCGCGATCTAGAAGCGGCGCCGGCATCGCCTGGAAGTCGAGCGGGCTTCTTGGCCGCTGCTGAGGGTCTTTCAGCGAGATTCCGCGGATTGGGCACTGCCGTCGAGACCCTAGATGGCACGACGCGAACCCAAGTTGATCAAGCAGTTGGCGAAATCAACACTCTTCTGGATGAAATCGCATCGCTTAATATTCAATTAGTTAAGCGCGCATCGGATAGCGAGCAGCCAATGCAGCTTCTCGATCGGCGTGATGCCGCTCTGAAGTCTCTCTCGGAGCGACTTGGTGTCACGGTCGAGTTAGGACCTAGTGGTGCGGCAACGGTTTTTGCTGGTGAAAGTGCCTCCGGCGTTGCGCTCGTCGAGAACGGGCGCGCTCGTACGATGACAGTAAGCTTTGATCCTTACGATTTTGGTAAGGCTGAATTCGTGCTCGATGCCGCTAGTCAGCCCGTTGTTCTAGCCAACGTGCGAACCGGCACTCTCGGAGGCCTGGTCAATTTTCGCGGACAGGCGCTAGGTCCGACGGCGGATAAGTTAGATGAACTTGCGCTAGCATTCGGTCGCGAGGTCAACAAACTGCACCGTCAGGGACTTGATTCGCTCGGCCGTCCGGGTCAAGACGTGTTCTACGTTGGGCCGGATTTTGTCGTGGATGGTCGTGCCAACGCGGGCGCATCGCGTCTCGGTGTGGAAGTTGTTGATTCGAACATAGTCGATGCGCGTGCGTATGAGATGCGCTTTGATGCCTCTAGAAGTACTTGGACGCTGCGTGACCTCAAGACAGGAAGTAGTGTTCAAGGGGCTAACAACCTTGTTCTCGGTGGCTTGAAGTTTTCGATTCAAGGAACGCCGCGAGATGGTGATACGTACCGTATTTCGCCAGAAAGTCATCCGGCGACGACGTTTCGAACCCTGATTAAGGAAGGTGCGGAAGTGGCGAGTGCTGCCAAGCTGGTTACTAAGGCGGCGCTCCGAAATTTTGGAACCAGCTCTGCAGACATCCGTCTGAGCACACCGCGCACTGCTGAGGAGTTCCGATTGATAGGCGACCTGTTGCCTAAGTCGGTTCCGCTTGGCGAACAGGCTTTTACTCGCAACGTTCCCCTACGCGAAGATACGCTAGTCACCGCAAATACGGCGCCCATTGCAGTCATACCAGCGGGTTACTCCAAGGTGGCACTCAGTACTTCGGCGGCCGGCGGCGAGCTCGCTGTTTTCACGCGAGATGGTCGCCAACTGGCGGGACCAACGATGGCTGCCAGCATCGTTCGCGAAGCGAATGGGTTTTATGCTGATGCGACTTATTCTGATGATTACTTGAATAAGTCTGGTGTGGACGGCTATCTAGATCAGAGTTTTGTCTTTGGTGTCAGTCAGTCAGCGGGATCGCAATTAGATATTGATGGCAATCGTGTCTTGACGCCAGCGGCGATTTTTGGTGGTGCCGTCGACCTCGCCGGTTTTACGCCTGGTGACACCATTGATCTGCAAATTAATGGTGAAGATATCTCCATCACGGTTCCGACGCCCGTCACGCTGAGTGGTCTCGCATCTGCCATCAATGAACACAAAAGTACTACAAATGCAGTTGCTGAGACGACAAACGATGGCAAGTTGATCTTCAAGTCTTATCACGAAGTCGTCGTCTCTTCTGAAAACCTGAGCAACACATCGTCGATCACTATCGGCGGCGTTGCATTTACGGTGTCGGCTGCGCAGTTGGCTGGTCGAACTTCTGCGCAATATCTGCGGGATTCCATTAACGCGACTGCGTCAGGTATCACGGCCTCTGTTTCATCTGCTGGTGCGTTAGTCATTACCAACAGCGAGGGCGCAGCCGGTGAGCCGATCGTAATCGGTGGTAATAACGTAGGACTCCCAGAGCAGACCTATTTTAATGACGACGACTTAAGTGTAGGCGTGCCTGCAACCGAGTCGGCAAGCACATTGCGCAGCCTCGGCTTGCGTGGCGGCTTTGTGATGAATGATGCGTTGGCTGAAGATCTTCTGGTGTTTGGAGTCAACAACCAGGGGCTCGCGGCGTCGGTCTATCTCTCTGGTTCGTATGAAGCTAGCGGTGACGCGACGAACTTAGCGCCCGACTCCCGCGAATATAAGATTCGCTTTGAGAGTGGTAACTACTCATTGGTAGATATCGCCACTAATACAGAAGTTGCCGCTGGTGTTTTCGATACGACAACGCGTTCCGTTCAGTACGGTAACTGGACGGTGTCTCTCAGTGGTATTCCAGCTGACTTAGACGAGTACACAGTCCAGCCGACGGACGAGCCACTCGGGGATAATCGCATTGCCGCTGCGCTTGCGAATCTACAGGGTAGCCGTGTGATGTTAGCGTCAAAGCAGACGGTACAACAGGAATACGAGAATCTGGTCAACCGAGTCGGTGCGCTCACTGTACAGGCGGAAATCGCTAAGGATGCTCAACAAGTAGTCTTCGACCACGCACGAGAAGGTCGAGATCAGATCTCCGGAGTCAACCTCGATGAGGAACTAGCTGATCTATTGAGATACCAGCAGGCGTATCAGGCGAACGCCCAAGTGATTCAGGTCGCTAATCGTCTTTTCGATTCGTTATTGCAGCGTTTGTAAGGATAAAGTAACCATGCGCGTTTCGACATCCATGATTTTTCAAGGGTTAACCGATAAGCTCGCTAACAACGCTGCGGATATGGCGCAACTGCAGAGTCAGATCGCAACAGGCAATAACTACGCAACGCCATCGGATGCTGCTGATATCGTTGGTCGTGTTCAGGCAGTCGAGAGCCGGTTGAAGACTCTCGAAGCCGATACCAAGGCGGTCACGCGCGTCAAGGTCGGCGTCGATGCGCAAGCCCGAGCGCTCGAGATCGCTGCGGAAGTCATGGATCGCTTAAAGGAGATCGCCTTTCGCGGTGCTAACGATCCCCAGCCGCAGGCCGTACTTGAGACTTTGGCGGAGGAAGTCGCTGGTATCAAGCGCTCGCTAGTGGATTTGGCGAATATGCGCGATGCAGACGATCGCTATGTATTCGGTGGCGCCCGTTCCGGAGAGATTCCGTACGTCTTAAATGCGGACGGTAGTGTGACCTACGAGGGATCGACAAGTCCCCTGCGCGTACGGGTAAATGATGCCAGTTATGAGGATGCATCAGTTCCAGGCGTTAGCGTCTGGAAGAGTGTTCCGAGAGACGGTGAAGCGGTGGATATGTTTTCGATTCTAAACGGCTATGAGGACGCGCTTCGCAGCGGTTCCGTCGAAGGTCGTCAACAAGGCCTTCGCGATGTTGAGGCTCTCTCAAATAATGTTGGACTTGCTATCGCGAAGACTGGAGCGGCTCAGCAAAGACTCGAAATTAGCGAACGACAAGCTCAGGAGACTGCAATTCGAGCGCAGAAGTCACTTGCAGATCTGAAAGAATTAGATTTTGCGGCAGCTCTCGCCCAGCTACAGAAGCAAGAGCTCTTGATGCAGGCCTCGCAATCCTTGCTAGGGCGCCTCAGTCAGCTTTCGCTACTCGATTCAATTCGATAAGTTTTTGAGTGTCATCTCGTGACAGAAACCAACGTCATAAAAACACTCGGCGCTGCGGATCTTGATACAAAGCAGCTGACAGTTGATTTAGTTAACGCCATCAAAGAGCCGCGACAAGCACTCATTGATCGGGAAAAGACCAAAGCCGAGGTTGCAATCTCGAATACCGCTTTATTGAAAAGCGCTCTTTCCGCTTTAAAAGACACCGCCGCTGAATTGGCGAGTGTATCTAAATTGAACAAGCTCACTCTGTCTAGCTCAAACACTGCTGTTGTCGGGTTGAGTGCGGGAACCGGAGCGCGGGCGGCGCGCGAAGGTACGTACACCATGACTGTGGAGGCGATGGCACAACCCCAGCGCAGCGTGAGTGTCCCCGGCTATTCTGCCGGTACGAGCGTGATTACGAGCGCTGAAAACATGACTATGGCTATCACGCTTGATGGGGTTACGAAGAACATCGCAATTACAAAAGACGTCACTACCGCGACGGGGCTGGTCTCGGCAATCAACCAGGAAAAAATCGGCGTTACAGCGCGTCTCGTCAATACCGCAGACGGATCAGCGACCCCGTTCAAGATTGTGTTGGAAGGGCCTCCGGGCGCTGAAAATGATTTTTCGCTCAGCTTCAAAGACGCAGTCGATAATCCCATCTCATCGCCACCGACATTTTCGAGTGCAGCCGTAAATGGTGGACAGACATCCGGTGATGCGATTTTTGTAATGAACGGACTGCGTATCCAGAGACCGAGCAATAACGTCACTGACGTTGTCGATGGAATTACGTTAAATCTTCGTCAGATCAGTGCAACACCAATAAATTTGACGGTAGCTTACGACGCCTCCGCTTTGACAACTGCTGTCGGTAACTTCGTTGAAAGCTACAATCTTTTGACAGAGTTTATCGTTCGAGCAACTGGACCAAATATCAAGGGTGATGATATCGCTGGAAGCTTAAGAGGCGACTCTGCTGTTAAAAGTATACGTAACAACATTCGAACTAAACTCACCTCTGAGTCAACTGGCGCTGCTGGTGCGATATCGCATTGGAGCTCGTTGGGAGTTTCACTCGATCGTAATGGCGTTCTGGAGTTTGATTCGAGTAAATTTGTCGAAGCGTTTCAAAAATCACCGGAAGATGCAATCAAGGCCTTATCAAATAATGCCGACTCGCCTTACTATTTTTCAGGAAGCCCGAGCGGGCTAGCCGGAGACTTGGCCGTCGCTGCCCATCAATATCTTTCGTCGACTGGTGTGGTTAGTCGTGTGACTCAGTCCTACGAAAACAAACTGGAGATGGTTGAGACAAAGCAGTTAAAGCTCGATGAGTACATTGAGAGGGTGTCGGCGCAGTACGAGCGACAATTTGCAGCACTGAACGCAGTGCTTGCCGGCTTCAAGGACACTCAAGAGCGGCTAAAGAGTTCGCTAAACTTCAATAACGACAATTAATCACGCGAGTCTTAACGTGGCTGGATCAGAGTGGGCAGAGCGAATCGTCGTTGTTGATGTCTATTTGAGAGCTCAGTATGCGCTGATGCACGCCGCGACGAGCGGTGACATTGATTCCGAAATTCTGCGTAACCTTGACGAGATTAGGCGTCGTAGGGTCGCTTTCACGCAGTTTCCACCGAGTATTTTTCAGGAGGCTAGTCGCTTCTCAGCGACAGCGGTTGAAGAAGCGATCGTCTTTCTGGAGCTGAGCCTGAAAGCGCGACAGAATGACGCGCTGCTCGCCGATTGGCTAACGACCTTCGAGTTTAAGGGTATCACGGGCGAGATCGATCGTAAGCTTGGGCTCGCTGCTGACCCAGATCACGACGTCTACATCGTCGGCGGCGCCAATGCTGCGCTGATACTGTCAGAACTTCGCGAGAGGCGTTATCAGCGGATTCTCAATTTGCAGGATTTTGTTATCACCGCAGATGAGATTGGTCGCGTGGTAAACGTTGATACCGAAAATCTTGATCGAGTTTTGCAATGCCTGCCGAATATCGTTGCGGTGAGACCGGAGCGAGTTCATATTCTGGGCGATTTGGCGCCTGATCTGTCGCAGAAGGTGTTGTCGCAGGTCGATGAGCGTCTGAAGCTGCTGTACGTCGGTCGGAATACAACGGAGTTGATGGCGCAGCTCTGGACGACTCAGCTTATCCGCAACATTCCGGCGCTGGTGCGGCAAGGACGCTCGTTACTTCATCTCAAGGATGCGTTGAGGGGGCGTGCCGCTGTCGTCGTAGGGGCTGGACCGTCCCTTGATGAGACCATTCCCTTGCTGCGCGAGGTCGCCGGTCATGTCACTATCATCGTTGCCTTCAAGGCCTTGCGGGCCCTCGTCGCTGGGGGCGTTTCGCCGGATTTTGTAGTTTGTCTTGACCCGAAACAAAAGGTAAGACACCTTGAGGGTGTCGATTTATCGCAAGTCGGTTGTTTCGTCATCGAGGCCGCCTGCGAGGATGAGATGCTGTCGGTGGCGGCGAGCTCACCCCTCGTACCATTCGTCGCGTCGGATCTGACTGCCGAACTGGTGCGTGAACTGAAGCTGATTGAAGTGCCGCTCGTTGGCACCGCCGGCAGCGCCGTACATGCTGCCATCCAAGTCGGGCTGATACTCGGTTGTGAGCACATCTATCTTGCCGGAACTGATTTTGGGTTCCCACAAGATCGCCTCTACGCCACGGGCGCGGGCACAGGCGATCGCTTTGTAGTGTCGGCCGATGGTAAGTCATATTCTCGTCAGCCGTTGGATTCGCATTTTCGCGCCGGCGGATTAGTTCAGGTCGCTGCCAATGATGGCTCGGTCGTTAGAGCGAGCCTGGAGATGATTAAATTTCGAGAATGGGTCGAGCGTGTGATTGCACAGCAAGCTGCGGCAAGCGAACCCGTGCGCTTTTACAATCTAGCGCGTCAGGGCGCCGTGATCGCTGGTGCTGAGTTTGTAGAGTCTATCCGCATTGATTTCGACGCACTGGCGTTGAAGCCGTCGATCACGTCGCTTTTGGAGGCGACGCACACTGTTTCGAAGATCAAATTCAGTGATCTACCTGCCAAGTTGCGTCGTCGAATGGATCGAATTCGTGCTTTGCGGGATAGTTGTACCTCGGTTCTCGATCGCTCGCGCAAGGGTCACGATTTTTCACGCGATCTTGAGCGGATTCAGTCCGAGTCGAAAAAGGTCATCGAAGTGTCGACCGTCATGAATGAAAAGCTCATGACGCTCGACGAGTACACCGATCGGGTGGAGAATCGCAGTCGGGCCGAGTCGGACCAGCTATTGCTCGGACTCATCCGCCACACCCGCCAGGCGGCCGACGACCTGCTTGAAGTCTATTCAGACGTCATTCGCCGTCTTACCTCTAAAGTCTAACCGCTAGCGGTCGACTAAGTTCGGCTGGCGTCAACAAAGACTGGCTCGCTTAGTTCTTATTTGCCGCGTTCTACGGCTACTCGAGATAAACAACCCCTAAAGAAACCTCCCGAGCAGACGACTGCACTTTCAGGAACGGGCCGCGGCACCAAGCTCGGCACGACTGGAACCGTAATGCACCTCGGGAGTTAGTCATGGGCGTTGTAGTCAATACCAACATTTCTTCAATCACGGCCTCGCGCATCCTTGCGGAGAATCGCGCCGATCTCGAAAAAGCCATGGAACGATTGGCCTCCGGCAAGCGCATCAACAGCGCGGCGGACGATGCGGCTGGCATGGCGGTCGCCGCCAAGATGCGAGCCGATATCGGAAGTCTAAATCAGTCTGTTCGGAATACCAACGATGCGATTTCTTTGGTAAACACATACGACGGCGCCGCTGCTGAAATCGAGAGTATTTTAATCCGTATGCGCGAGCTAGCCGTACAGTCAAAGAATGGTACTTATGAGGCTGCCGATCGTACCAACGCAGACTACGAGTATACAGCGTTAAAAAATGAAATTACGCGTATCGCTGGCGTATCCGCGTTCAACCGGATGACGGTAGCACAGGGTTCTTCTGGTGCTGCTGGCGGAACGGGTACTACCGATACGTCGTTCACTTTTTATGTGGGTTCGGACGTAGCGAAGACGGGTAACGGTGTGACGTTTGCTGCTAAGGCGTTGGATTTAAATCTCGCAGTATCATCCGGCACTCTCAATAGTGTTGTCGACGCTACGAGTGCAGGACAAGCGATCGCTAACCTCGATGATGCAATTACCGAGCTTGCGGCGAACCGCGCACAGGCGGGTGCGTTAATTAATCGTCTTGAACACACGGTTTCGAATTTGATGAATGTCAGTCAGCGACTGCAGGAGGCGGTGTCCGGCATCGAAGATGCGGACTACGCAGCAGAGTCGGCAAATCTTGCTCGCGGAATGGTTCTTGCGC
>JACCDX011130519.1_pt1 | contig 18205 bp, 19 predicted proteins | sample 7449681 | NCBI WGS metagenome assembly JACCDX01 (sample SAMN15323450, study PRJNA562643) | freshwater metagenome | isolation source: river surface water | place: USA:Blue River Watershed | collected 2017-08-18
ATTTTCTGGAAGTGCCTTATCAATTTCATTAACACACACATAGAGTTTATAATCAGGCATAAATTTATTTAATTGCCCAAAAAAAGATGGCCATACATCTTTCATATCCGTATGCGTGTATATTACTAACGGTAGTTTATTCATAAAAATAAGATATTTCTTTTGAGTATTGAGAATATGGGTCCATGTAAGGTCTTGTTTTTCTACCATGTGTAAATTCATCAATAGAAGAACCAACATCTACATATTGGTTATTTGGATTAGCTCTATACATTTCATCTATTAGTATTTCAGAAACAGGACCCGCAGATACAAAAAATGTTTGATTCTCTAATTGGGATACATATTCAATTAGTTGTGTAATATAGTCCTCACCATAATCTAACCAATATCTTATACAATCATCTGGAAATGGAAATATTTCATTTACTTTAAATGGAAAATTTTCTTTCCTAGCTCTATGATTACATATAACATATACACTCTTATCTAATGTTTTATAAAACTCATACATCTTTTGATAATTTGAATTTATCCAAAGATTTGCAAAAGTTTTATTTGAGTTTTGAATTCTATCTGATAAGAAAGTATAATCATCAATACTATCCGAATGAGCTGATATTGCATAATGGTAATTGGTTTCGGTATGTTCCAATGATTTTAATAAACCTTCACCAACTTTATTTAATCCAATTGGAGTAGTCCATCTATCAACTGCAAATGCTTGTGAATTAGTACCAATTGCATTACCTTTCATCAAACCAACTTCACCGTCAGCATATCTTGCATAAGCAAAATTTGTATCCGATTTTATAAGATTTGTATAATAATCAAAATCAGTTTGAAATCTATTCTGCATCTAATATCTTTTTAATTTTTTCCGCTGCTCTACCGTCTCCATATGGACAAGGTTTACAAATATACGAATTCTTTTCCAACTCACCAAATAATTCTTTAAGTTTAGTTGGTTCTTCGCACATATAAAGATGACCGGTTTTTATACCTTCAGGTCTTTCCGTTGTTTTTCTACATACAATTACTTTCTTATTAAAAAAAGAACCTTCTTCTTGTAATCCACCACTATCGGTAACTACCAACTTACAATCTTTAAGAATATTAATTGTTTCATTGTGCGTTAAAGGTTCTACGATATTAATATTTGTTAGTAAATTCTTATGCTTTTGTACGTTTGGATTTGGATGAATCGGTAATACAAATTTGTATTGTGGATAATCAATTGCTAACTGATTAATTACATTAAACCATTCATCTAACCAATGGTGATTTTCTCTACGATGCATTGTTACTAGAATAGTATCACCATAGCTACCTTTATCATACTTCATAAGATTATCCAATACAGTATTCCCAACTATATGGATATCTCCTTTTACTCTTTCCGCATCTAAATTTTCAGCAGAGAGTTGTGTTGGTGCAAAATTAATATCTGCTAAACGAGCTATCATCTGTCTATATCCTTCTTCAGGATATGGGTTTTCTAAATCGTAACTCCTTAACCCAGCTTCCATATAATATATCTTAATACCTCTATGATAAGCTGCTAATGCACATGCAAAAGCGGAAGCCGTATCACCTTGCACCAACACACCTCTAAATTTGTAATTTGGAAAATATTCCATACAACCAATCATAATAGAATCTAATCTAGTATGACGAAAGGATTCTTCTATATTAACTCTAAAATCAACTTTTACATCCGAAAGTAAATCTTCATGTTGACCTGTGAATAAGAGTTTATATTCTTTCTTATCCATGATATCAATCAATGGTTTTACTTTCAACCATTCTGGTCTAGTACCAAAACATATTAATATTGGGTCTTTCTTATTCATTTTAAAAAAATCTATATGCCAAATCTGGGTTAAATTCTTTATTTCCCCACTTTTCTATTGCCACTTTGTATTCAACCGAATCGAACTCTTTATTAATAGCCTGTTTCATAGCTAATCCACCGGCTAAAGTTCCCATCGGATGCCCATGCATTGCTCCGCCAACATTAGCCATCCAATCAAAACTATTTAATAATTCATTTATATATTCCACTAAACCAGGATGCATACCACAACTAAGCGCAGGAACGATATTATAATGCCATAATACTTTTAATGCATCACTTAATTCTTTTTCATCCTGATTCATATATCCACCTATCATTCCGGCGTGAATAGAATCTGAACCAGACCATCCTGCTATTTTACAAATTACAGGCCAATAAATGTGGAACGGAGCTCTTGTATCAGTGAAAAATTTATCTCCACTTTTTTGGAAATGTATCCATAAATTTGGATTTTCTTTTCGTATTGCTCTATAAACTCCTAATCCACTCCAAACGTTAATGTGAATACCATTACCACCATTATCGGCTACAAATTTTGCTCTTTGTAATGCATATGGACTATCTCCATTAATGCAAAAACAATAGATTACATCTGGTGCGTTTTCTTTTAACCAATTAACTACTAAAGGAACTCTCTTTTCAAGTGGACAATGTTCTGGGTTTGCAAGTAATTCATCTTCTTTGATAAAATTAACTCCACCGGCAACCATCTCTTTAACCGCTTCTAATAATACTTCAGGAGACATTCCTACTTTTGGTTTTATAATTCCACCAAAAAATGGTTTCTGATTAACTCCATTGAATTTTCTAAATCCATCTATACCGTATGCTGGTTTTAATTTAAAAGAGTTTTCAACTTCTTCAGGAAGTTCTATATCCAACACGTGACATTTTTGAATTTCTAAAATATCTACTTGTCCACCTGCTACGTGACATAAAATTTGAGATACACCGTCTTCTTCTAAATTTATATTGGATAACGGGAATGCAATTTTAACAATGCCTTCTTTTACCGATTTTAAATAATCTTCTTCGGCGAGTATGAAACAGCTATGCTCCATAAACATTTCTTCGGTTTCCCAAATACTTCTATTGTTTGGATTTCCTATACTTTGTCCAATTGCTAAATTCCACGCCGCTTCTCTTAAAGAAGTTTTTGCCTCTAAAAAATATGTAACTATAAAATAGTTGTTTATATTAATGTCTTTTGTAAAAATGTTTATCATAATTTGTGTTTTAATTAATAAGAAATTTATCACCAGGTATCGAAGGCGTTTTAACGATTAGTACCGTACAGTCTTCTAAAAATATTGGGTCAGCAATTTCATATGGATTTAAAATAAAAATATCACCTTCATTCAATTCTTTATTTTGTATTGTCATTTTTCCACTAACTAAATAGTTTATTTCAGTCCCGGCTTTGTGATAATGCGTATCCCATTTTTCACCTTTTGTGTGATGTTTATAGCAAACCTCAAATTGGTCTGTTTTAAAAGCAGTTGGTTCAAAGTTTCCAATAAACCATCCACCTTTCATGTCTTTCATTTTAAGAATATCCATATAATTGTTTGTATTTGTTTAAATCTTCAGGTACACCAATAGGCCAATGTAAATTATAAAAGAATGGTAATATTTTTTTACCATCTTTGATTAAATAATTGTACGATGGTGCTATATAAAATTCATTATTATATCTTTCCCCAACTTTTATCATTTCTTTCACCGAAGATACGAAATTTTTTCCATTTTTCCAAAAATGAAGTCCATTAGTTGCAATATTACTGATTACAATCTTTTCTTTCACTTCGGTAACCTCTCCTTGAGGGTCTAACTTCATATATGAATTTTTCTTTGAAGATGAAATAAATGCACCTAATATTCCGTCTGCTTCGTTTTTATCACAAAATTCCAAAAGTTTATTAACATCGAAATCATGTATCATTTGGTCACAATTAACGATGATTAAAGGACTATCATCAATATATTCTTCTGCCAATAATGCCGTACACGCAGGTCCCTCTGTCAATTCATCAACTTCAATAACTACACAACCAGGTTTTATTGATTCTAAAAAAAGTTGTAAGTCATTATCAACCGCATGTTGTTTTTGAATAATAAAAATGTGTCTACTATCTATATTCAAATTTTCAACAACCGATTGAACCATTGGTTTTCCATTAACAGGTATATATGGTTTTGGAATATCGTATCCCACATCGGAGAATCGTTTACCAGCACCGGCCATTGGTATTATTACATTAACTTTACTCATTTGTTACGTTTTAAATGCCTCTATGTTTTTATAATGACTCAAATAATTGTTATATTTTTGCCAATAAATGTCAACTCTATCTTTTTCTAAATTTTTGAGAATGAAATTGATTTTTTTATCAAATCCGAGCTCAAACAATCTATTTGTAAATGCAACTTCTGCATGTGGTACATTAAAATCTGAAAATGTAAATAATTGAATCATATCATCAACATTTCCTTCCGATAAATAATCTACCAAATATCCGGCATTATGTTGGTGATATGCTAGAAAATTTAAACAATCACTTTTAAACGATTTAAATATTTCTTCACAATTGATTGGGAACAAATCATATCTCCACTTTACAACTCTATCGTATCCCAGTTCTTTTGCCTTTATAAATCCATTTAAAGACGATACTCTTTGTAAATTTAAATTACCAACTCCAACTATTTCTGGTCTAGGGCTATATACAACCACATCGTTTTTATCCGGATAACAATAGGTTGGCTCCCCTTCCCATGTTGAAAAAATAATAGGAAATGGTTTCCAATCATTTTTCAATTTTTCTATATTATCACAAATAGTGCTACCTTGTATAACAATTGCCGTTTTCATGTTTATTTTTCATATACAAGTTTCCAACCTTTCATTCTTTGGTTATGAAAATATTCATTCATCAATGCTCTAAATGGTACACCTTCCACACTTCTCTGATTTGATTCCCATAGTGAGTTAGCATCACCACCATATTGTGCTCCTTTTATACTTCCCCACATTTGTTTATCATTCTTTGGATGTGGTGGTACAAATGTTTTAATTCCCGCATACTTCTGCAACATATATGAGAAGTGCATATCTTCACCACAGGTATTATATTTAGATTCAGGTTGTTCTCTCCACATATGAGATAACCATTCCTTTTTAAAGAACCAACTATGCCCAACTAAATCAACTTCTAATGTATGTTCATTATTCCCACCTTCAGGCCAACCAACTCTAGCATATGGTTCATAGTATGATGATTGTTCCGGTGGAAGTGGTTGTGGGTAAATTAACCCAACCGTACCCAATAGTCCTTCATTCGTTTTCATTGTATTCATGCAATTCTCTAACCATTTTGAACCAGGTATAGTATCATCATCAAAAATACAAACATATGGATTTTTAGCCATAAATGCAAAAGCAAATCGTGCCCATACACCAAAGTTGTAATTACAATAAGCACCCGCTATTTCAGTACCAATATCGTAATTAATCAGGTCATTATCACCAGGATTATTATACCAAAAAAGTATTTCATCCGGCTGAACCGTTTGGTTTCTTAATGCTTCTAATTGTTCATTAAGGTTTTCCGCTCTTTTGTAACCATTTAAAATAACTGTTATCATAATTCTGTCATTATTCTTTTTAACCAAAGTTCTTTTGAAAAACAAGCTTCATAATTAGCCTTTGCCATTTCTGAACACTCATTGTAAAATTGTTTGTCATCTCTCAATCTTATTGCCAATTCTCTTGCACTTTCTAAATCATTTACAGCTACCGATAAGGATGGGTGACAAAGTAATTGAGTATCTACATCTTGATTTCCAATACAAGGGATACCAAAGTATGCACAATTTAGGGCAAACGTACCAGCTGCTACCGTTGGCATCATATGAACTGCGTATTTGAATGTTGATAATACGGTCATCCATTCACTCCACATTAATCTTGGTAAGTGAGTTAAGTTATCAATTACATTTTCATTATCTCTCATAGCATGAGATGTTTGTGCCCAAATAGGAACATCAAAGTTACCAGCTATCATATAACTTTCAAACCCACCATACCATCTTGCGAAGTTACCACCTATAATTGCTTTATCTTCTTTTGTTGGTACGATGTCTTTGATTAGAGTATCAATCATCAATGTACCAATAGGTCTTACTTTTTTATTAGGAAACAATCCCTTATAATAATATATATCTGAATCATTGTGCGTAAAGATTGAATCACATGATTGTAAGAAATTAAAGAAATAGATTTGGTCTGATATAGTATAATCATTATACCACCAATGCGGTCCTTCTTGAATATAATGGACTTTCGTATTACCTCTTTCCTTCAATTTACCAACTATATCTTGTTGTAATAATTCTGAAAATGGATTAATACCATCTATAATTTTACTTCCCTCTGCACTTAAAAATACTTTGCCTTTTGGAAATATGATAAACACGTGGTCATAATTAATCAAATGTTTATCCGCACCAAATAGATGAATATTATAATGGTCTGCATCTAAAGCGTGCATCCAAGCAAATTCGGTTCTCATATTTGGATGATGAGCCGGTATTTTACCAACAAATCCCATTTCAGTAAGGAAAGCTATTTTAGATTGTATCATATAAAGCGTTTTGTTTTTCTTGTCTTTCAATTTGCTTATGATGATACAGACAATAGATTTCTTCTTGAGGCAAAATTGATAAGGTATTATATCCCGCTATTCTTTCATGTACCTTACCACTCCATTCTATTTCTGAAGTTCTTCTATAAATACGAGTTTGATAATCGGGAAAGTTTACCCAACCTTTTTCATTAACTTTCCATCCCCATTTCTTAATATGTTCGGTAGTTAAACCATTGACCGTATTAATTCTAGGTACGAAGAAAAGGTCTACATCTTTATTATATTCTAAAAAAGTATGTATATTTTCAACTAAATATTCAGATGGCATTTCATCTGCATCAATTTGAAAAATAAAAATACCATTTGCATTATTTTTTAGATTATTTTTAAATGATGCAAAATCTTTATTAAGAGGAAATGAAATTACTCTTATATTTCTGTGTATTTGTGAGATTATATTTAAATAATCTTTTATTTGCGATGTTGCAGAATCCGAATCATATTGAACCAATATTTCATCTTCGGATTTTATCCTAGGCTGTAAAAAATCAACTAAAGTTGTGATTTCATTTATTTCATTACAAACTGTAATGGCATATGTAACATTTATCATAGATACAAATATAACAATTTTTTTCTACATTACCAAATCTATTTTGGTAATATATTTGTATATATAAATATAAAGTAAAAGTAGAAAACGATAAAAAATTATCTTATTTTAAACCCAATACCTGAAAATGATATGTTTGTAGCCGAAAATGTTTTTTCTGAATTAAACTTATTGTATAATACCTTTAAACTACCGCCTTTTAAACTTCTATAATTTGTCCAATCGTTATTCACACCGGTATCGTATATCGCAGTACCTGCATTTGCTAATATTGCCGATTTTAATTGTGCAGGTGTTAATCTAGGATTTGCTTCTAAAAACAAAGCACATACACCTGCTACTTGTGGAGATGCCATAGATGTACCACTAATATTACATTGTTTATACGATGAGTTTAAGTAATAGGATTGTCCACTAAATCTATTTGTATTTGAACATGCACTCATAATATCAGTACCCGGTGCATATATTGTTACACCTGGACCTGTTTCCGATGATGTTGATTTTTGGTCATTATTTGTATCATAAACCGTACTATCAATGTTACCAACTATAAACGCTTCATCATCAAACGGAGAAGAACCTCTATGATAATAAGTTGCACCAGTACCATCGTTATAGTAATTATTATAATCAGTTCCACTTGGAACATCAATTTTATGAGAACGGTTACCGGCTGCTATACATACTATTATTCCAGCATCAATCATTTCCTGAATATCAGTATCAACCGATGCAATTCTTACATTTGATATAGATGATGCCGCTGACATTATTCCAAAATTATTTATTCTTTCAGTACTCGTGTCAATAGATGCACCTGTATATGATGTTCCTCTATAATTAATTTCGGTTAATGCTCCAAATGAAGTGTAATATCCCCAACTCATATTAACTACGGTTGGTCTTTTTACCCCGGTCAATGGATTTAATGATTTATTATTGTGCCAACCTTTGATTGCATCAAATGCGTATGTTATAGAAATACCAGTACCACTATCACCACTACCTTCTAATCCATCTAATTTTTGAGAATATATTTTAGCTTTTTTAGCCCAACCATATGTTTTACCTGCAGCTATACCGGCACAATGTGTACCATGTCCATCGTAATCTCTATAATGATTTGCATTTTGTGTAAACGAAACACCACTTGCAGTTGACCAGTTGATTTGTTGTACTCTAGTTACTCCGTTTTCATCTTGAAATTCAGGATGGTCTACTTGTAAGCCACTATCCTGAATTACTACATCTACTCCGTCACCTGTTAATGTGTAGTTATAGTTTAAGTTAGTAGTTGTCCCACTGGCATACACATTTGAAGTAGAATTACAACGTATCAATCCCCAATTAATATAATTACCGCTATCGGATGTTGTTTTTGTATAATCACCCGGTTGAATTGCACGATGACCTATTTGGATATCAGTTCTATGTTCAGGTGGAATCTCTACACCAAGTACTCTATCATCTAATTTTAATTGCTCAGCTTCTTCATCTGTCAGCAAGTACCAACATTGACGTAACGATGTAGGTCTTTCGTTTGTAAACTCTACTCTACGATTTGGAATGTAAAGTTTACCACCATCGGTATCACTTTCTATATCATTCCAAAACTCATCGTAATCTACATCTTTTTTTAAGATAACGTTATATTCTCTCATATTTTATTAATGTAATGCTACCCACGCTCCATTAGCGTATCCCATAAATTTATGAGTGGTTGAATTATAAATCATATCCCCATTTGCAGGAGTCAAACTTCCAGTTTGCACATCGGTGAATGTTGCCATTCTCATCGGTGATTGTGTTACAATTACCGCAGTACCGGCTGTTAAGTTTAAGTTAGTTGCTGATGTTATTTCAGGTGTACCGGTTGCATATATGTTAAATCCAGATGCACTTATCGCACCACTAACAAACATAGAGCCTGTTAGTTTTAATTCGGCTCCATCAAATGTAAGAGTGTTACTTACAAACAATCTTTCAGGTGCATTTTCGTATCTAACTATACCATTATTTACACTTCCGGTTACCGCTAATTGAGATGTTACGCCAGAAGTTCCAGATGTACCATTCGTGCCATTTGTACCGTTTACACCACTTGTACCAGTTAAACCAGATGTACCAGATGAACCAAATGCAGTACCATCCAAACCATTTTTACCAGATGAACCAGACGTACCATCAGAACCATTTGCACCAGGTGCACCATTTGTACCAGATGTACCACCACTTCCTGCAGTTGCTCCTGCAGCAGTTAAACCACTTGTACCAGAAGTTCCAGAACTACCACTTGTACCCATAGTACCGTTTTCTCCATTTAATCCAGATGAACCAGATGAACCAATAAATGTTCCATCTTTACCAGAAGTACCAGATGAACCAAAAAATCCAGATATACCAGATGTACCGGAAGTACCATTTGAACCATTTACACCAGATGTTCCATCTTTACCAAATCCAGATGAACCAGATGTACCAGATGAACCAACAAATGTACCATCTTTACCGGATGTTCCAGATGTACCATCTTTACCAGATGAACCGGCACTACCAGCACCACCACCCGTTCCCGCGGTGATTGTTATATGTCCACTACCAGGTGAATCGGTTATAACCGCGCCACCGGTAAATGTTATTTGATTTACACCACTAATAGATGTAGGTCCAACATCATCATTTATTGTTAATGCAATAGATGAACCAGATGAACCTGATGTACCAGATGAGCCAGATGTTCCTCCACCACCCGAAACTCCAGAAGTACCCGAAGAACCACTCGTGCCATCTTTACCAGATGTACCACCACTACCACTTACTCCTGCAGTTCCAGATGAACCAGAAGTTCCGCCGCCACCATCTTTACCAGATGTACCGGAAGTACCATTTGAGCCACCACCACCTACACCACCAGTTACGGTAAGTGCAACAGTACCACCACCACTATTCGTAGCACGGATTGTATTATCTAATGTTAATGTGGTTGTTGCTGCTGCGGAGAATGAACCGCTATTAATTGTAAGTCCGCCACCACCACCACCGGTTGTTATAGTTACTTGTCCGCCACCATCATCTGCAACAACGGCTCCATTGAATCGTATTGTACGAACTGAACCAAAGGAACTACCACCTTGTTGAGATACTGTTATCGCTCCAAATGAAGATGTAGCTATTATTCTAGATATATCATTAACTCCACCAACCCAAGCATATCCTTGTGGAAGTGAAGCAGATAAAGGTCCACTTACTTGTAGAGAACCTGTAATTTGTATATTATTTGTTGTTGCGAATACCGAACCGGTTGCCGCAAATATTCCAGTACCACTACCTGCACTACCAAATGAAGATGTTGCTACTAAAATTGTTCTATTATTAGGACCACCTACCCAAGCATATCCTTCTCTTAAAGATGCACTTAAAGATGTACTTACAAATAATGAACCAGTAATACCAACCGATTTCGCCATTGTAATCGCGTTGGAAGGACTCAACTTTATTTCTTCAAATTCTTTAATAGCCAATTTATGAAAACCAGTAGCCCCCGCGGTTGTTTCTAATTCACCTTTATTATTGCCATTTTTATCAGTCCACCATAAAAACGATGTAACTTCATCTAATCCTCTCGAATCAGAACCTAAATCTAAAAACTGAATTGTGGGGCCATATAATGCACCACCATATTGTGTTTTACCAATTTTTATAGAACCGGTCATGTGTAAAGAACCGCTAATAAGTGCAGAACCAGTGTAAGGGAATACAGTTGTTGTTAAACCAGAAGTTCCTGCAGTTCCACTTATTCCAGATGTACCAGATGAGCCACTACTTCCAGAAGTTCCAGATGAACCAGAAGTTCCAGATGAACCACTTGTACCATCCACACCAGTTGTACCATCTTTACCGGATGTACCAGAAGACCCACTTGAACCAGATGTTCCAGAACTACCACTACTTCCAGAAGTTCCAGATGAACCGGAAGTACCAGATGAACCAGAGCTTCCAGAAGTTCCAGATGAACCACTTTGACCAGGTGCACCGGCCGTATTTATATACCATGAAGTTATACCAGTACCACTACCTGATGTAGTTGTTATATTAACCACCAAATCACCTGTACCGCTATTGTAAGATGTTACGGTTCCTTCTAATACATTTGATGCATTTTCAGAAATAATAATAGCCTGTCCTGGAGTCCATTGTAATCCAGTTCCTATTGTGAAATTTTTAGAACCAGTGCTTATATCGTTTGAAGTACTTGATGTTGATGAAAATCTATCACCATTTTGTCCAGAAGTTCCCGATGAACCCGATGAACCAGATGTACCATCTTTACCAGATGTACCAGATGAGCCACTACTTCCAGAAGTTCCAGATGAACCGGAAGTACCACTCTCTCCAGAAGTTCCAGATGAACCTGAGCTTCCAGAAGTTCCAGAACTACCACTACTTCCTGATGTGCCATCTTTACCAGATGTGCCAGATGAACCAGATGTACCTGAACTTCCTGCTGTACCATCTTTACCAGATGTGCCAGATGAACCATCACTTCCGGCTGGTCCAGTTGCTATTGAAGTTGTTTTTCCTATTGTTTTTGTAGAACTGTTGTAAACCAATACTTCACTTGCAACAGCATCGGTTGAAATGTTATCAAATTTTAAACTACCGGAAATTAAAACACTACCAGTAAATTGTCCGCTTAATTGTCCACTTAAAGTTGATAGATTCGATACGGATGAAGATACTGATGTTAATGTTGAATTTAAATTATCAGTTGTTGTATATAATGTATTTACGGAACTTGATACGTTTTCTAAAATCGTCAAGTTGGCATCCATTTCTGCCGCCGTTAAGGGACTACCCTTTGGTATTCTTTTTATTATTGCCATGGTTTTATTCTACTTGTGTGTAATTACACAAATAAATATAAATAAATGGAAGAAATAAACACTTTTAAGGATTTTCCGGTTTAGGGGGAGATTGCTTGGGTTTTGGTAACTTTAGAAGTTTCAAAAATTCATCAGTAATAAACTTAACTTCCTTTATGGATTTCACATTATTAAGTAAATAGGTTCTATATGTACCAGGTTGATGTTCGTATATTCCATGTCTTTTTAATTCTTGAAATGTTTTTGAACCAATCTTATTATCGGGTGACAACAACTCATCTAAAGTATTTTTTTCTGCAATTTCTTTAATTTCATCGTATTTTAATCCCCTTTTTAAATTTAACTTTAGCCAATGAAAGAATTTTTCAGGTCGCGCTTCACTTATCTTTATACAATGTAGTACTTTATCAGGTGTAATACTAATTAAAAAAATAATAGCACTTTGGGGCCCATTAAACGAAGTAAGTTTTCCACCAACATACTCATACGAAACTATTTTATAAATTCGTCTTGGAGTTAGTTTTGTTTTAGGAACTATGGATTCTCTTTGTATCAGCCTATTATATAAGTTTCCGTATGGCATTAACCTATTTTATTAAGTTTTGGTAATTGAATTTTTTGACTATTTACCGTAGGTGCGTTAAATGGAACTACTTGAGGTGCTCTTTTTACATAAGTATTAAGTATTTCTTCAAATCTTTCCGTCATTTTTTCTAAAGTAAAACTTTTAAGAGTATTTTCTCTCAATCCAACGGATTGTGCCTTATATGTGTTATAGTTTTTATATACATCATATAATTTATTTGCTGCATTTGAATAATGTACCGTAAACCATTGTGCTTCTTTCATACAAAATTGGTCTGCCGCTGAATCATGTACATTTGTCAACGAACCCTCTAATAAAACCGCGTGTTCTTTTGGTAAGAAATCGGTATGTCCACTCCAACCACTAGCTATAATTGGTTTACCCGTCAAACTAAATTCAGCCATAGGTCTACCATACCCTTCACCCTTTGCAAATGATACCATTGCTTTAACCTTTGGATGATGGTATAGATTACTCATATCGCTTTCTTCCATATCACCATGAAGTAAATAAATAGGTGGACACTTATCACCAAAACTCTTTATAACTTCTTCAATTTTCTTTCTAGTAGCTTCTCTATCCATTACACTAAATCCGGCATGCGATGTCTTTATGATAAGAGCTGGTTTGTTTTCTTTGGTATATTGGAATACGGTTGCAAATGTTTTAATTGCCATACCAATATCTTTTCTATCTTGTCCCAAGTCTCCTTTCAACCAATGTCCAACAACTAAAAAACAAAAATCTTCTTTTATATTTTCTAAAATATCAGTATTTGTTTTAGATGGTACGGATGATTCAAATATATCGGTATCAACTCCTTCAAAAAGCACTTCAATTGGTTTTACAACTCTAATTTCACCAACTATTTCATCGGTTTGTTGATTTTTTTGTTGATAAACAGTTCCACCTAAATTTTGTCTTGTGAAATGAGATGGTACTAATATCAAATCCATTTTGTTAGAACCATCAATGAAATCTTTTGGAGCGATTGTAGTTTCAACACCGGCAGTTATACCAATATTATAGTGCCCTTTTGGTTCAAATTCATTTGCTACCGAAACTTGCATAAATACATCCGGCTTTTGTTCTACTACTCCTACAACTCTTTCAAGCATCCATCTACCAAATTCATCTTGGTCAGTTACTTGATTTTGTGGAGTGTTACCCCAACGAAGTGGGATAATCTTAATATCATATTTATCCATTTTGCGTAGTGATTTCATCAAATCTCTACAATGGTCCCCATATCCACTTCTCGTAAAAATAGGGCCCTGAAATACTAATGTTGGTTTACTCATAACTTATTTAATTTTGAACACTTCAAATCTTTTTCTTGGTTTCCAATTCTCAAACACATCTTCAATCCCATCTATTAATTGTTGGGCCATATTGGTATGTGTTAATCCCGCTTCATTGATAAAAAACTCTCTACCAATTAATGCGTTTGCTTTTCTTTCTTCTTTTGGTGTATTGTATGATTTAGCAATTGCTTGTGCAACATCTTCTATATCAACTCTATCATCCCAAATATACGGTGTTGGTACTGAACCTGCTAACGCTTGTGCTCTACTCCATACAGGATACGCCCAAGGACCAGGTTCTGCTTTACCTTCCCATTTTCTCCATTCATGTAAAGAACCAATCTTAATATAATCATCTGCAACCAATACATTACCTTCAACTTTAAATCCACATTGGTCTTGCAATCCACCGGTTACGTTTACAATGATTGGCGTTCCAGCCATTACCGATTCTGCGGTTGCTAATCCAAATCCTTCGTTGTTAGCAATATTGATTGTTACATCTGCTATATTATAGTTCCAATTCAATTCTTGTTGAACTCTTCTTTTTTCAGAAAAACGGATATTAATACCAGGTGCAAGTTCTTCAATTACAGCATACAAGTCAGTTCCATTTTCATCAACAGGCTGTGTATGCATTAATAAAAGACATTTATCCGCTTTATCTTTACCAATAATCTCACAAAATCTTTTATATGCCATTATTACATCGGCGGGTTGTTTTCTGCGAATATTTCTATTACTCCAATACAATACAAAATCATATTCTTTACCACCTAAAATTTCATTACGATATTCCGCAGGTACTTCGGTTGGTTTGTAGATATCAGTATTAATACCGTGTGGTACATACTTTACTTGCCAATCTTTTAGAGGTCTCCATGTTACTTTATCGGTTCTAGAAGTAATTCTTTTTATAATACCATATGTTTGTCTTGATATACATCCAATCCAATCACAACTTTCATAATAATCTCTATTATACATTGGGTCTGGTAATTCATCCCAAATTGCGTAGAAAAGAATTGGAATATTTTGTCTGATTTCATGTTCGATATCGTACAACCATGTCCAATATCGAGGGTCAGTAAAGTGTAAGATAGCATCTGGATTTTCTGAATTAATAATCTGCCTTAACAAATCAGCATTTCCATACCCATTCCAAGGAAGTATTTTTAAACTAGCATCTGCTACTCCATAATTTTTTTGTATATCTTCGCTAACATCCAAAACCTTACCTTGTTCAGGATGGTTAATTGCCGCTCCAACTTGATACCAATCGTATTTGTGTATCGTTCCCAATACGAATTCTTTTGACATTGTGGCTATACCACTTGCCATTCTTAAATCATCCGAAAGTAATAGGATTTTTTTCTTTTTTGCCATAACTTATTTTTTCATTAAAATTGTGAACCTGAAATTTGTAATTTTAAGTATTCGTTCATTTCTTTTCTAAATTCTTCGTCAGAAACATATCTTTCAACAGTTCGGTTTACCAATTTTTGAAGGGTAACATCGGAATCAAAAGATACTTTTTTAAATGATGAATATACATCTTTCAAGATTTTCACAGTTGTTAGCTTTGTGTTTTCTTGATTCATTGTAATATCGTTTTATATATTTGTATATATAAGTATATAGAAAATAAAAAAACGAAAATTAAGGTTTACCATCACATATCCCTCTACTCATAAATTCGCACCATTTACAATTCTTTTTGTTATTACCAGGTACTTTTGGGAATGGAATATCTTTAAAATTTCCCTCATCATCAAAAACGGTATTAATAAATTCCATAAATTCATCATACACTTTGTTTACCGATGGTGTTCCATTTGGCGGAATATGTTTTGATATGTAAGGAATTGGAAATGCAGAATCTTCAGGAAGTTTTCTTCTCATAATTTGATATTCCACTTTGATTTTAGTCAAAGGAATATTAAACAATTCTGAATAATATTTTTTATATAAAAGGATTTGAGAGTTTTTTAGTTTATCAGCTTTTTGATATTGATTCCATCCCATTGTTGAAGTTTTAAGGTCAACAATTATAATTGAGTTTTCTGCCAAATCTCTCAATACAATATCAATAAACCCAATAAAGTGTACGCCGTTTTTAATAGTTGCATTTAAAGGAATTTCAATACCAACTAATTCATATCCACTTTTAGAATAAAATTTACTACAATATTTTTTAAACCATGCTAATATACGTCTACCATCTCCATAGAATTCTTCCAACTCTATTTGAGTACAAGGTGTACCTTCACTAAGTGCTTCTTTTTCTTTAGTAAAGGCTTCTTTTATTTTGTCTAAAAGAAGTTTATCCAAATCAATTTCATCTGCTTGCTTTTTTGAAACACCATACATAACCGAAAGGTAGTGTTGAATTGTTTCGTGCATTCCTGTACCGAAGATTGTGTGAATGTTACCAGAACTTTCACCCAATTTATCTATGTAATTTAACTTATATTGTTGAGGGCAGCTACTCCACATTGAGTACTGCGAAAATGATACTTTTGCCATTTGTTTGATTTATATAAAGATACGAAAAAATGGTGATATTACCAAATTAAAGTTTTAGTTTTAACTTGGTAATTAACTTAGGGTCAGTACCATATGCTTCGGCAATTTTTTTGATTTCTTCTCTACCGGTGGTACTTTCATATAATATATCAAGATATTCAGATGCTTCTTTTGTAGAAACTTCGTACCATTTAGCTACCAAATCAATAATCCATTGTTCATAATCTTTTACCGATTTGCCCTTCATATAACGAAGATAAGTTTTACCCTTTGGTATAACACCAATAAGTGCTTTATAAACTGCTTTTGGTGGTGCTTCTTGAATATAGGGTTGTATCTCTGCTATCATCTCTATCCAATCAGGATTCATAGACATATAGCGAAGAATTAACCAGTTACTCCAAGTCTTTTTATCCGCATCATCTAGCTTATCCCAATACTTTGGGTCCTGGTCTTTTGTAATTGCGTTGATATGGTCAAATAATCCTTTAGGCATTTGTATCTAAATCTATTTTTGGTTGAGATGATAATTTATCTTTTGCTTCCAATGCTCTTAATTCAATTGGTTTTAGTGGTTCAAATTCTTCACCACAACTTCCACATATGAATAAATCAAATGGAATAACCATATCTTGTGCTCCACCAAATGATAACTTTGATAATCTTCTAACTTTTACAGTTGATATGAATTTATCATAACCACAACTTTCACATACCATAGGTAACGATTGTGAAATATCTACTTTAGGTTGTCCTCCTGGCATTTGTGGAATTTCACCTTGTCCAATAATGTTTGCCATATTATATTAAATTTAAAATTTGAATTAATGTTGCCGCTGCAATAATTTCTTTATCAATTGCTACTGCTGATTTAGCTACTCCATCTCCTAATACAAGAATAACGTTTGCTGTATTTTCTCCCGCATATTCGTCAACCTTATCATATAGTAATGTATAAAGGTCAGAAAAATCAGTTGCCTTTGAATCTAAAATAGCTTGTCTAACATTCATATATTTGTTTCTCTTATCATCTTTTGATTTAAGAATTTCCAAAACTTTCATTTTGTAATCATTCTCTAAAAGATTTTGAACATCTACTTGCAATTTACCTTTAAGAGAGTTTAATTGACAAGTATTAATAATCTTACGAATATCGGGATAAGAAGAATCAATAATCGGAACTAAATCTTTTGGGTCAAACTGAACATCTTCTGCTCTTAAAATCTTACTCATCTGAATAGCTACATCTTTTTTAGTAGGTGGAGTTATTTGAAAAGTTTGACAACGGCTTTGAATAGGTTCAATAATTTTTTCAACATAGTTACAAGTCAAAATGAATCTACAATGTTTACTAAATGTTTCCATTAAGTTACGAAGGATTGCTTGTGCGTTTGGAGTCATATAATCAAACTCATCCAATATAATGATTTTATACTTTTTGAATCCCATAGATGATGCAAAGTTTTTAACTTTTGTTCTTACAGTCTCAACGTTATTCTCATCGGATGCATTAAGAATCATATAATCACAATCAATTGATTTTATAATTAATTTTGCCAATGTTGTTTTACCAGTACCGGCTTTTCCAAAGAACAAAAGATGTGGTACATCTTCGGTTTCTATATAACCTGCTACTTTATTTTTTAAATGTTCGTTGCCAACATAATCATCCAATTTAGATGGACGATATTTTTCCACCCATAATGAATGGTTTATTTGTTCTTCTTCTTTAAATTCAAACATATTATTATTTTTTAATTTCCGGTTGACCCAAATCCGCCTTCAC
>JACCDX011521787.1_pt1 | contig 18205 bp, 29 predicted proteins | sample 7449681 | NCBI WGS metagenome assembly JACCDX01 (sample SAMN15323450, study PRJNA562643) | freshwater metagenome | isolation source: river surface water | place: USA:Blue River Watershed | collected 2017-08-18
GTATTCATAAAGTGATTATAGATGAGTGTGATAGGTTTCCAAGGGAGCCGGATGGTATGTTAAGGAGATTTTTAACGGCAGCTAAGATAACACACATATTAGGATTAACAGCAACCCCTTTAAAGTTACAAACAAACATAGATGCTAACTTCCAGCCATTCTCAAAGTTGGTAATGCTTACTTCAAAGAGTAAAAAAGGTAATTTTTTTAGAGATATTATCCATGTTGCTCAAATTAAGGAAATGTGTGATTTAGGATTCTGGTCACCATTAGAATATGAATCGTATGATTTTGAAACTGGTGATTTAGTTTACAATTCTACAAAAGCAGATTTTACGGATGATTCAATTCGTAGGGCTTATAAGCAAAATGATATAGCAGGTAAGATAATTAAGAGGATTTCGGAATTACCCGATAGAAAATCCATCCTTATTGCTGTACCATCAATTGAGGAAGCAAAAGAACTGTCCACTCGCCTTCCAAGTTGTGAGGCTGTATTTAGTGGTATGGTAGATGTGGATAGAAATCGTATTATTGATGATTTTAAATCGCTTAGGTTGAGGATAGTTGTTCAGGTTACCATTCTATCAGTTGGATTTGACCACCCAGAATTGGATTGCATAATAACAGGTAGACCCACTGCATCGTTAAGCTGGTGGTATCAGTTCGTTGGTAGAGTTACCCGTATCCATCCAAACAAAAAGAACGGATTGGTTATAGATTTTGTTGGAAGTGTTCCTAAATTTGGAAAGGTAGAAGATTTATACTTTGAATACGAAGCTCCACTTTGGAAACTATATGGTGAAGGTACAAAGTTATTGACAGGCATTCCACTTCACGAAATTGGTTTACACAAACAAAACCAACCTAACCCACATGATGTAGCCGCTCAAGGACCTGTGGTTAAGATGACATTTGGAAAATATAAAGATACTGAAATTCGTAAGATTCCTATTTGGTATCGTAAATGGATGTTAGATAATATAAAATGGAATCCTTTCAATAAACATATTCAACAGGAGTTACTCCGTCTTAAAGAAATCGGTATTTAGTTTAGTTAATATTTATTAGTATGAGTAAAATAAAATACTACATACTACGATATTGGGTTTCTTTCTCTTTTTTAGTATTAGCATATTATTTTTACGAACCACAATCAACAATTATTCATTGCTCTCCAACCATATTAATTAGTGTTGGGGAATCAAAAACCCTTTTGGGATTTGGTGAAATGACTTGGATGTGGGTATTAATGGCAATAGCACATGGAGCAAATGCCTGTTACTGTGATATTAAATCATTGTTAAAAAAGAGATAATGATAATATCCACTACCATATCAAAGTTAATTAATCTTTTATTATTGGTAGTTGGTTTTGTTTTCTTTTCTTTATTTCCGCAACAATGGAGATATAGATATTATCAATGGGTGGGGTTAAGAAGTGTGTGGGCTAAAAAAATATTATTCAAAAGATTAATTAAATAATGTATTTTATAAACAAACAAATGATTCCGGGTAATAACCTTATATGGGTATTAAAAATATCAGAATCAGATACAATTTATAGTTTTAATAATTTAGATGAAGCTAATTCGAAAAAAGAAGAATTACAAAATTTAGACTTATCGGGTAGAAGATATAAAGTTTCCCTTAAAAAAGAAGATGGAACGTTTTCAGACATCTAGTAGCTAAGTCCCAGTTACCAGTTCCAAGTACCTTGCTCCCAGTTTATATGTCAAATAGTCAAGTAGTCCGCTATACATATTGCGGAAAAATTCCAAACGTAACAAAATGTGGAAAAATTTTTGAAAAAAAATAATAAACATGGTTTTGTTTGGTAGTATCAAAAACTTTTTGTATATTTGTATTTCACCAAAAAGTATAATGTTATGAAAGAAGAATCCGCAATCGAATATTGTGAAAGAGAATTCCCACAAATGATGGAAGAATTTAAGAAGGTTCAAGCTGAAATGTATGAAACCTTTTGTAAGAAACAAAGGAACTATGGGCCTGGTAATATTTCGGTTGGAACTTCCCTTCAAACAAAAGAAGATGTAAAATTATCCCTTACAGGTCTTTGGTTTAGAATCAATGATAAGGTTCAAAGACTAAAGCAATTAGTGGTATTAGGTCAGCCCGATGAAGTTGGTGAATCAGTACAAGACACATATCAAGACCTTTCCGTTTATGGAATTATTGCACAATTAGTACAAAGGGGTAAGTGGGCTAAGTAGAGGAATTTCATAGAGATATATTTATCTTTATGGATTACTATAAATTAGAAGAATTAGAAAACCAATACCCTGACATTCAAAACTATGTCAAACGTAACGATACTGCTACACTTTTGCAGGGTATCTATACTAAAAATAAAGTTGAGTTTAAAATGCCAACTACCCAATATATTAAGCCGGTAGATGGTACTTCATTTAGATTTATTTTAGCAATAAAAAATGGCGATGCGCCTGAAACGTATTTTACGTCAAAACCTTATTTTGATGATTTAAAAAGTGCGTACTCCACAAATAATCCATATTTTTATAATACGAGCTTGTATAAGGAGTTTACAGTTAAGGTTGACATTTCTCAAATGGTAAAGGTAGCATTAAATTTAATTGAAAAAGAATTAAAAGATGGTGCGGAAGTTTCTGAAAATATTTTTTATAAACAATCAGCATTAGTTCAAAGTAACGTACCTGAACAAAAAAGTGCAAGAAATGAATATGAAGAATTAAGTAAAGAAAAAACAAAAGTAGAAAATCAATTATCTGATTTGAAAAAACCAAAGTTTGGTGTAGTTGAACGTTTTACTAAAAAAGCTAGAGAGGAAGGAGCTTTGTATCGAACTACAAAATCTCAATTAGAAGTAAAATTAAAAGAAATAAATAAAAGAATTGATTTAGCTCAAAATCAAATTAGTGTAACTTCAACTACAAATATAGCTGTTTCAAATCCAAGTTTAGAAATTGATTATATAAATTTAGTAAAATTTATTGACTATTGTTTAACAAAAGAAGATTTCTCTCCAGATAGTGCAGAAACAGGTGGTGTTAAAAAAGCAAGCGAATTGGGAGTTTGGAAAGTAAAAAAATATATACCAGCCACTCCATCTGAAAGTGATTCATCATCAACTTCTAAATCTGGAAAGGAAGGTGAAGGTGATTTGGAGCAAAAAGATGGTACATTTGTTGGAAACCTTATAAGAAAAATTGAAAAAATTCCTGTTGTTGGTCAAATTGTAAGTGGTGTTAAAGCTGTGGTTAATGTAGTTGGTAAAGGTATTAAAGCAGTTGGTAACTTCTTTAAAAAATTATTTTCGGATAAAAGAGTTAAAGAAAACTTTACTAAAATAGCAACAATAGGAGATGTAAACATATATAAATTTAATTACGTTTGGAATAAGGATACGGAACAATATGGAGTTATTGCACAAGAGTTATTAGGTACAAAATATGAATCAGCTGTTTCGGTAGATGAAGAATCTGGATTATATAAAGTTGATTATGAAAAACTTAATGAAATGATTGATTTAAAATCATTTATTGAGCAATTAGATAAAAGTAATTAAAGAAACTTTTGTTATATTTATAAGTAATAAAAAGGTTGCCTATGGTTAGTCCAAATGTTTCATGGCAAAAATACCTTAATAGTTCAAACCCCACTATTAACAAGTATCTCAGCGATTATGGGGATGGTATTCTTTACCAAACATTTCAGCGATTAACATCAGCAATTAAATCCAAAAAATCTCACATCATTTTATTTCGTTTCAAAGAATCTGATATAGTTTCTAAAGTATATCAAAAGGATTATATGTCCGCTTTAGAAATGCTCCTTAACGTTTGTATTAAATTAGAAAAATACGAAATGTGTAGAGATATACATACACAAATAAAAATATTCAAATTAAAAGCGGCTAGAGGAAAACCAAAAGCAAAAGTTACGAAAATAAAAACCTAAAAATTAAATGGTATGGCTAAGAAGGTCAAAGAGGAAGAAGTTCCAAAAGAGGTAGTTAAAGAATATAAGTTATCGTATCCAAAGGTTATAAAGAAAATAAAATTTAAAACATTCAATCAAAAAAGATTTTACAAAGCAATTGAGCATCCCAATCATAATATTATAATGGGACACGCTTTAGCCGGAGCAGGAAAAACATACATATCAATTCAAAAAGGTTTAGAGTTATTATTACATCGTTTATCACATATTGAAAAATTAATAATCATAAATCCAACCGTTGATGTTGGTAACGAAGATAAGTTAGGGCATTTGCCTGGCGATTTAATGGAGAAGATAGCAGTTCATAACGAATCATCTCTTTTTATAATGCATAAAATTATAGGACCAGTTGAAACTAAAAAGTTAATAGACCAAGGTAAAATTGAGTTTAGAGTACTTAACTTTTTAAGAGGTATAAACTTTGAAAAGAGTTATGTAATTTTAGATGAAGCACAAAACGCATCACCGCATCAATTAAAAACTTTAATCACTCGTATTTCAGATGATACTAAATTAATCATTGAAGGTGACCTTTCACAATGTGATAAGTATCGAACTAATGGTTCACCTGCTTATACAAAAAGTGGATTCTTCGATGTATGGAAAAGATTGGGTAAACTAAAAGGAGTTTATCAAATTGAATTTACACGAGAAGATTGTATTCGTTCAGGTATTGTTAAAAGAGTGCTTGAACGATATGAATTAGAGGAACAAATAATTTTAGGGGAAAATAACCCCTATGAATTGGATTTTAATTTTAAACCATTTCCTGATGAAGATGAACAAGAAGTCATTGAAAATGAGGAAGTTATAACTAATTGATTTTCAATGACTTATGAAAAGGGGGCGTAACTGGTTGATTTTCAATCAGTTATTTCCCCTTTTTTATTTGGTAATATCAGGTATTTTTCGTATCTTTACTATGTAAAGAAATTAAGAATATGAACAAAATTAGTAGGAAAAAAAGGTCTGACCGTAACCACATTATCTACCTTATTACCAATTGTATAAACGGAAATCAATATATTGGTATTACAGCTTCTAATGGTAGAGCGTTTCTCCGTTCAGCCAAAGTACGTTTACAAAAACACTTCTCAAGAGCTAGAAAAGAAAATTGGGATTGGAAACTTTATGTTGATATGTTTAATTACATTGATGATTTGGAATTAGTATATGAAGTTTCGGTATTGGATGTAGTTAGAGGTAAAAGTGAAGCTCATAATAGAGAAATGGAATTAGTTAAAAAATATAAACCAACACTTAATACAAAATAATATGGAAAAGAAAATTGTGTGGATTGATATGGATGGTGTATTGGTAGATTTTAATAGACATGTTGAAGAAACAATATCAAAAAATGTTTTTCTTAAAGATGCTTATAAAGGTAGATATGACCATATACCAGGCATATTCAGAAATCCACCACCAATTGAAGGAGCTATTGAAGCTATCAAAAAATTAGCAGAAAGTGGTAAGTATGATTTGTATATTGCCACCGCAGCACCTTGGGGAAATCCTATGGCAGCTATGGATAAAAGATTTTGGATTGAAGAACACTTTGGAAATCTATTCAAAAAGAAAATGGCAATCACTCACCTTAAAGGTTTATTGATTGGTGATTATCTAATTGATGATAGAACCGCAAATGGTGCTGGTGAATTCAAAGGTGAACTATTACAATTCGGATGGTCTTACGAAACAAAACAATTTAATGAATACCCAACTTGGGATTCTATACTTAAAAAACTTCTATAATGAAAAAACTATTAACCCCTATTGTTTGTTTATTATTTTTAGCTTGTGAAAAAAACGAAGTAGTAGAGCCTGTAAAAGTTTATGAACTTAGTATTGATTCAGTATTAACACGTGATGGTAAAAGTTCTTTACCAAAAGATGTAAATGGATATTATCATTTACAATTACAATCAGCTCCAAATGGATTAATGTATTCACAACAAACTCATAGAATAACTGGAAAAATTTTAGTTAATGGTAGAGAACCAAACCCATCCGAAAAAGTAATATGGGAAAATAATTTACATTGGTATCTTAAACAAGGAGATACAATAGCGCAAATTACAAAATCATACATCAATTACTACAATGGTCAGTTTACAATTGTAAATTTACCACCATTAATATCTAATCAAGACCAATTAGTTAAAACTATAAATTGTTGTTCTTATAGTGGCACTGGTGGTGAGATAAATACAATGATTGCACCAATTTCAAATATGAAAGGTGATACTATGGTTGTAAAAACATACCATTACGAAAGTAAAAAAATATTATATACTAAAATAGTTTTAGACTGATGAGAAAAAAAGAAGTTAAATTACCAATGACTCCCATAACAGAAGAAACATTTATAAGACAAGGTTGGAAAAAAATAGAAGCAGGTGATGGTATGGATAGTGATGGAAACGAAGAAGGTGGCCACTATTATTGGACATTATCAATTCCAAAATATAGAGAAGATGAATTCGCACCTATGTTAGTATCAAACTCAACGGATGAACAATTACTTCTAAAAGAAATTGGTATTAAAAAAGGACAATTCTTTATTGAAATGGCTGATATGGATGGATTGGGATTTTGTAGTAGTGAAGAAGAATTGGATATTCTATATTCAGCTCTTTGTGGTGAGGATATTGAAGAAAATTTGGAAATTCAAGAATAAATTTGTATATTTGTAATTATGAGAAATTATACTGAAAAGCAATTAAAGGAAAACTACGATAAGTTTATATCCTTTGTAAAGAAAGCATTCGCTAATCAACCTGAACGATTAGAGAAACTATTACACATGTATTCCGAAGAAGAATTAGGAATGGAACTTTTAGTGGCGCCAGCTAGTGGTAGAGCACATTTTCACTCTGCATACATTGGTGGCTATATGGACCATGTTATGAATGTGTGTAAAAACGCTATGGGAATGTTAAAGCAATTTAAAGAAGGGGGTGGTGTTATTGATTTTGAAGTTGAAGAATTACTATTTGCCGCACTACATCACGATTTAGGAAAGTTAGGAGATGGTACACATCCATATTATGTTCCTGAAGAATCAGATTGGCACCGTAAAAACCAAGGTTCATTGTTTACACAAAACGGAGAATTGCATTATATGGATGTAACGCATAGGGCATTATGGTTATTACAAAAGTATGGTATTGAATTTACTCAAAAAGAAATGTTAGGTATTATGTTAGCTGATGGATTATATAATAAAGCTAATGAAAAGTACTTCATTTCATATACCGAAGACTTTGCATTGAAAACTGAATTACCATATCTTATCCATTGGGCAGACCATATGAGTTGCCGTTTGGAAAGTAATGAATATAAAAATGGTGTGAAATTTTAATTTACGCTATATTTATAAACCGATAGAGCTGGCCAGCATATCGGCGTATCATCCAAAAGGAGATACAAATTAACGCTTAAAAAAGGTAAAAAAATGAAAAATCAAATTCAAAGGGGATTCCCTACCCCTCATTTTAGGGACGAGTTCTTCTCACCATTAGATACTTTATTCGATAAAGTATTTTCAGAATCATTTCCTGAATTAACAAAGGAAATCGGTATCAATCCATTCCAACAAAACGCTTATCCAAAATGTGACATCATTAACTTTGATGACCGTATTGAGATTGTAGCAGAAGTTCCGGGTTTAACTAAAGAGCAAATTACTATCGATGTGGATGGTGATGTAATTACACTAAAAGGAGAAAAAGCAAGTAAATCGCAAGAAAAAGAAGGTGGAGTATATCTTCGTAGAGAAGTTAAACGTTCATCTTTCTTGAGAAGTTTTACAGCTGATTCTAAAATCTTTGATTTAGATAATGTAAAAGCATCATTTGAAGATGGTGTATTAGAGTTACAAATACCAAAGAGAGAACCTGAAAAACCAAAGAAAAGAACAATTTCGATAGGTTAATTCTATTACAATATAAAAGGGTGGGTATCAAAATCCACCCTTTTTCTATTACATCTATATTTATATAAAAACAAAACAATAGTTTTATGAAACCTGAATACAAAAATAGAGCTCAAGAGAACTTAGAAGCAATTGCTAAAAGAGCTAAAGTTATTTCTGAAATGTTAAATGGTGAAAGACCAGTTAATCAAGAAGAAGCTAAAAGAGTGACTAAAGAAATTGAAAGATTGGTTGAATTAACAACAAACATCGTAGATTTATCATAAGAAAATGAATTGGTTAAAATATTTAGTTGGACTTTCAGCAATTCTTGTTGCAGGATGTGCGGCTTATTTCTCCGTAACTGGTTTAGGCGTATTATTTGCTGGAGCATCAGTTTCGGTAATGGTAATGGCTGGTTCTTTAGAATTAGCTAAATTAGTAGCAGCAACTTACTTAAAGCAAGAATGGGACACTCTAAAAGGATTTAACAAATGGTATTTAACTATATCAGTTGCTACGTTAATGCTTATTACGTCAGCTGGTATCTTTGGTTACCTATCAAACGCTTTCCAACAACAAAATTTAGGATTACAAAAGATTGAAAGAGATATAGCAGTGTATCAAACTCAAATCACTAAAAATGATGGAGAGATTGCACGATATACAACTCAATTAAATAACCAACAAAACATTCGTAATTCACAAGAGGCAAACTTATCTAAACAAATTGATAAGGATAAATCCACATCAAGAGTATCTCAAATGATTCGTACTGCTGATAAGGAAATAGCAAATGTATCTAAAAGAATTGATGAACTTACAAAACAAAACAACGTAGCATTGGATTCAATCAATGCAATTAAAAATAACAATATTGAATTAGAAAGAGAAGTTGGTGGATTTCGTTTCGTAGCAGAAGCATTTGGAGTACCACTTAATTCAGTTGTAAAATTCTTTATATTCATTATAGTAATTGTATTTGACCCATTAGCGGTAGCTTTGATTATTGCTTTTAATGGATTGATTATGAAACGTAAGGAAGAAAAAATTTTAGAAAAGATTGAGAGTAAAGATTACGAAGTATATGGTGATAAAGAAAAACAAAAAGAAGCTTTAGTTGAAATCATGCAAAAAGATGAGGAATTAGGATTATACGATGAACCAATAGAATTATCGGATAGTGATAAAAAAATATTTTTTGATAATATAGAAAACCCACCAGCTCCAAACGAAAAATTAAAAGAAGCGGCTACTCAATACAACGAAGAAGTAAAAAAAAACGAAATTAATTCCACTACAACAAATGTGGAAACAAATGAGATAGATGATGAGTTGAAAATGCTAACAACTGATTTTTCACCAAGAGCAATAGATTTAACAGGAGATGGTAAACCAGATGGTATAGATACCGATGGGGATGGTTTAATAAATGAATTTAGAGCTAGAAGTACTGCTCGTATGAATGGAGAAGATTTATTACCTTATTACGCTAAAGATACTTTTAATTGGGATGACCGTAAGAATTGGATAAATGACCAAAATGCGGTTAATTATTGGATAAAACACATCAAACCAACGCAATATCCAACTGATTTTACAAGTAAATCATACTAATATTTGGTAAATTCATAAAGTTTTTGTATATTTGTATATCAACAAACTATACAAAATAATGAATTTAGGATACGCATGTATTAATATGAGTATGGGTAAGAAAGTAACTACTAACCGAGCTATGGTTAAACGTACTTTCCAAACAAAAGGTTTAGATTATGTTTCTGAATTAGCATTAGCAAATGCTAAAGATATAATCAAAATATTAGAGTGGAATAGAATGAATGGTATTAAACTATTCAGATTATCTTCCGCTATCGTACCTTGGGGTGACCACATTGATATTACACAACTAAAAGATTATAAAGAAATTAAAAGTGAACTAAAGAAAGCTGGTGATTTTGCCAAATTTCACAATATGCGTATTAATTCGCATCCCGGTCCATTTGTTGTACTCACTTCACCAAAAGAAGAAGTGGTTTACAACGCTATAGCAGATTTAGAATTACATGCCAAAATATTTGATATGATGGGATTATCTAAAACACCTTACAACAACATTAATATTCATTGTAACGGAGTTTATGGTGATAAGAAATCTGCTATGGATAGATTTTGTAAGAACTTTAAAAGGTTATCAAAATCAGTACAAAGCCGTTTGACAGTTGAGAATGATGATAAAGCTACAATGTATTCGGTATTGGATTTAATGTATATTCATAATAAGATTGGTATTCCAATTGTATTTGATTATCATCACCACCAATTTTGTACAGGTGGATTAACCGAAGAAGATGCACTTAAATTAGCATCAACAACTTGGCCTGATGGAATTACGCAAGAAGTTCATTATTCGGAATCAAAAGAAGGAAACAAGCCACAAGCTCATTCCGATTACATAAAAAAATTGCCTGAAACCTACGGATTGGATATTGATATTATGGTTGAGGCAAAAGCAAAAGAATTAGCAATACTACCTTTTATTAAATGATGAATTATATAGCAATATTAACCTTTCAAATAATGTTCAATATCTTTAAGGTATTGGAAATTAAATTTACTTATGAAAACCAATTGACAAGATTGATGCTTAATTCAGTTTGGATTAACTTAGTATCGCTCGCTTCAGTTTATTTTTCATTGGATAGTTTATTGAAAGGAGATATGTGGGTACTACCTTTTTATATTGGTGGTAGTGTATTGGGAAAATGGATAGCAATGACTCAAATGGATAATTTAGAATCAAAGTTATTTTTCTTTTTCAAAACTAAAACTGAAAAACCAAAAAGAAATGTCCGCACCAAAATTAATTGATGTTACTCCATTTGAACCTTTAATTATAAAAGCGCATTATGATGGATTTGATTGGGATAAGCTAAAACCAGTTTGTCAAAAAATGATAGATGATACTCCGGTAGCTGTAGAAGTTGAAGGAGAACATGGAAAGAGTTCGGTATATAATAGAAATAATATGCCACAAGATAATTCAGCATTTAAAGATTTTTATAAATGGTTAAATCCAATTGTTCAACATATTATTAAAAACGAATGGGGTTATGAAAAAAGTTTTATGTATGTTAATTCAAATTCTTGGGTAAATGTTCATACAAAAGGTGGAATTACTCTAGAGCATCATCACGGCCCTTGTGTATTAGTTGCAGCAACTTACTTACAATTACCTGAAGATGGTGGATACATAGAATTCAAAGACCCTATGGAATATCCCAAAGGATTACATCAGCATCACGATGTAAATGATTGGGTTTGGAAAAAAGTACCAGCTAAGACAGGGGATGTACTTTTATTTCCAGGTTGGGTTAGACATAGAACAGAATACTCAAATTCAAACGAAGAAAGATGGGTATTGACAAACAATTTTATGAGTTTACATAGACCAAACATTTAATTATGGCGGAAGCAATTTTAAAATATGATTTAAATGATACAGATGATGCGATGGCACATAAGAGAGCCGTTAAATCATTAGATATGGCATTGGCATTATGGGATATAACTCACAATACTAAAAAGAGTTTAGAGTGGAGTATGGAAGGTAAAGAGATGGATAAGTATGATGCATTGGATATGGTATATGAAAAGATATATGAAATATTAGATGAACATAATATAAAACTAGATGATTTAATAATTTAATATGAATACTTTAGATAAAAAATATCAACAACTACTAAGTGATATTATTGAATTTGGTGTAGAGAAAAAAGATAGAACAGGAACAGGAACTATATCCGAATTCGGACACCAAATTAGACATAAAATGAGTGAAGGGTTTCCATTACTCACTACAAAGAAAATGGCATGGAAACAAGTTGTATCAGAACTACTTTGGTTTTTAACAGGACAAACTAATATTGCTTTCCTACATAAGCACAACAATCATATTTGGGATGGTGATTATAATAAAAGTGGTAGAGATGATGGTGAGTTAGGACCTATTTATGGACATCAATGGAGAAATTGGGGTGGTTGGAAAGAAGTTAAATTTACAGATGAAAAAGATGAGAATGGTTATCTTAAACCAACTTATATAAAACACAGAGGGATTGACCAAATAGATGATTTAATAAAAACTCTAAAAACAAATCCTGATAGTAGAAGGTTAATGGTATCTGCATGGAATGTAAATGATTTAGATAAAATGGTATTACCACCATGTCACTACGGATTTCAGCTTTACACAAAAGAATTAAGTTTTGATGAAAGAAAAAAACATTTTACTGATTCTTTAAATAAAAGTATTCATTATGCAGAAGATTTTGATGAACAAAAATTAGATGAATTAAATATACCTAAAAGAGCAATATCTTTAATGTGGAATCAAAGAAGTGTGGATACATTTTTAGGACTTCCATTTAATATAGCATCTTATGGATTACTACTTCATATTATAGCAAATGAAGTTAATATGATACCTGATGAATTGATTGGTAATTTAGGTGATACTCATTTGTATTTAAATCATATTGCGCAAGCTAAAGAACAAATTAGTAGAGAACCATTTGATTTACCAAAATTAATAACCAATGCAAAAATAGATGGTATATGTTGCAATACACCTGATGATTTTGTACTAGAAGGGTATCAGTACCATCCAACAATTAAAGCAACTTTAAGCAATTAATGGAACATAAAAAATACGATATATTTCCAACCTTAGTTATGAAATTTAATCTTAACAGAAGATTTACAGAAAAAGAATTAAATTTTGTAATAGCAGAAGAGCAAAAATGTAATAAAAATTATGCTAATAAATCAAGCACAAATACCTATATATTAAATGAATCTGAATTATCAGATATTAATACTTTTTGTAATAATGCTTTAGAATTTTACTTTGATGAAGTATATAAACCTTTAACAAAAGTTAAATCTATAATTACACAAAGTTGGTTAAATTATACAAATATAAAACAACATCATCACGGTCATACACACCCAAATAGTTTAATAAGTGGTGTTTTATATATAAAAGCAAATAAAGAAATTGATAGAATTTGTTTTGGTAGAACTAACTATAAACAAATTTCAATAGCAGAAAGAGAAAGAAATGATTATAACACAGATGAAGTTGAATTTAAAGTTGGTGAAGGTGAATTGATATTATTCCCATCTAATTTATACCATAGAGTTCCACCAAAAGAAGATGACACTGTTAGAATTAGTTTAGCATTTAATTCCTTTGTAAAAGGTGAAATAGGATTTGTAAGGTCTTTAAATTATTTAGAACTATGATTTTTGATGTAAAAATACAACACCCAAAGAGGGTAGAAAAAAAATGGGGCTATGAACTTTGGATTCATAACGATAAAGATTATTGTGGAAAGTTATTAGTATTCAATAATGTTGGTGATAAGTTTTCAATGCACTACCATATGATTAAAGATGAAACTTGGTATGTTCAAGAAGGAGCATTTCAATTTGATTGGATTGATACTGAAAATGGTGAACGATTATATACACAAATTCAAAAAGGTGATGTAATAGAAATTAAAAAAGGATTACCACATCAACTTACTGCATTAAACGATGGAGCAACCATATTTGAAGTGAGTACTCAGCATTTTGATGATGATAGCTACAGAATTTACCGAAACCAACCAAGCGATTTAGAATAATGACAAAGATAACAAAACATCTACAAAGTGTAGATGATATAAAAAAAGAATTGGAAGAACATCCAGAAAACATAAAATACTACATGGGCTATATGGGATATGAATCTCAACATGAAGGCTCAATAGATTATGTAGAACAAAAAATTAAAGAATATAAAAATAAACAAAATGAAAGTACAAAAAATTGAAAATTCTGAAATATCAAATGAGGATATTAGTACCTATAAAAATGCAATAGAAAAGCTAGAAGGGTATGTATTTAATGCAGCGGATGTTGATATTAATAAAAGAATTATAACTATTCGATTGGGTGAAAAAGAAAATGAACTTACATTAGTAAATCCAAAAGTAATACAAATATCAGAACAGCCTGTTGTTTATTATGAAAAAGATACACACAAATCTAATAAAGTTAGAAAAACTTTAAGATACCCTTATATAGTAATCAATACTGATAATTTGGGTAAGGTTGAATTTAAAGCAAAAAAAGAAAAAATGGATTGGAAAGATGCTAATGAATTTTTAGAAGATGAAGGTTTATTAGAAGCAGTATTAGTACAAAGAGCATTAGATGCTATCGATGGTATTGATATAACACATCCAACTCGTCAATATTCTGAAACAATAGTTAGAGAAAAGAAAACAGGAAGAAATGAAAGAGTAATGTTGCAAGGACCTAATGGTGAAATGGAATTTGTAAAAAGTAAAAAGGTTGATTCTTACCTACAAAAAGGATGGAACTTAATTTAATTTTTAACAAATGGCTAAATTTATATTTATTACAGACGAAATAGAAAATAGAGAGGCTTCTAAAATAGAATTCGAAGTACCAAACGATATGGATGTTTGGGAATACAAAAGAATGTGCATCAGAATGGCAGGAGCTATGGGTTACGCAAATTTATCAATTAAAAAGGCTTTTGGTCACGAATACAAAAGAGAAGCCGATTATGAAATTACACAAAATTTAAGAGCTATGTATTCTGGCTCATACGCATAATATGGAAGTTATTGAATTAAAAGAATTGGTAATGAAACAACAAGACCAAATTCTAACATTACAAATATTAGTTCAAACATTAGTTGATGAATTAGTAGAAACTGGAGTAGTTAAAGATGAAACATTAGATGCACGACTAAGTGAAAAAATTAGAGGTATTAAAAAACAATTCTCAGAAATGAGAAAAGAAAGAGGTGTAGATATGCCATTTTATAGTGGGCCTGTTGGTGAAGCCTAAATTTGGTATTTTAAAAAAAAAGTTGTATATTTGTATATTAATTAAAATTTATGGATTATTTAATTGGATTCTTACTAATAATATTATTACCAGCTTCAATAATATTTAACATCCTTCTAATAATTAGAGGGATAAACTTTGTAAAACAAAACGAACAATTAATGGATACTATCAGAGATTACGATGATAGAGAACTTAATACTCAAATTAAATTGGAATCAATGCTTCAAAAAATGAAAGAAATTGATATTAGAGGTTCATTTGAATCCGATGACGAAGTAGGAGCTGTGTTTTCTGAATTAAAGGAAACAATAGAAACTTATAAAAACGAAATCTAAACATGCCTAGAAAAAAGAAGGAAAAAATGTATTTTACAATGGATACGGAAAGAGCCATTATAGAATATAACAAATCAGAAGATTTTAAATTAAGAAATAAAATATACGAAGAAAGTATAAAATATCCATTTGAAAAATTAGCGGAAAATATTCTTAATACATTTAAGTTTTCATACTTTGATGTCAGTAAAGAAGATATTCAAATGGAAGTGGTATCTACTCTTATTGAAAAAATACATATGTTTAAAGAAGGTAAGGGTAAAGCATTCTCTTATTTTTCTATTGTTGCAAAGAACCACTTAATCCTTAAAAATAATGGTAACTACAAGCGTTTCAAAAAAACAGCATTACTTTCTGAAATGCCTGAAAGTTGGAATCCTGAAGATGATTTTAGAGAAGTACAACAAGGTAATGAGTTTGTTGAGTTTAAAGAATTAATGTTAAAATATTGGGACCAAAACCTTACAAGAGTATTTACAAAGAAAAGAGATATACAAATTGCAGATGCTGTATTAGAATTATTCCGTAGAAGTAGATTTATAGAAAACTTTAATAAAAAACACTTATATCTTTTAATCAGAGAAATGACTGACTGTAAGACTCATTACATTACAAAAGTGGTAAATGAGATGAAAAAACATCAAGTAAAAATGTTAAATGATTATTTAGATTATGGTATGATTAAATCCCCAAGTAACGATTTTTGGGAAGAAGAATATTTATAATCTATTAAAGGATTATATTATGACAGATTTAGCTTCAATGTTATTACACAGTAGAACACAGGCGCATGTGTTTCATCTTAGAGTATCTCCAAATGGATTAGCTCCACATCTTGCTTTAGAAGGGTATTACGATGGTATTGTAGGTATGATAGATGGTTTGGTAGAAGGTTATCAAGGAATGGCAGGATTGATTGAATTCAAAGCAGTAAAGGGAATTGATAATGATGCATCCATTGAAAACATTATAGCTTACTTTGAAGACCTATTAAAATTTGTACAAACCAATAGAAAATCAGAAGAATTATCAGCTAGCTGGATTCAGAATGAAGTTGATAATGTTGAAAAATTAATATATTCTACCCTTTATAAATTAAGAAATCTCTAACATTTAACATTAGAATTAATACTATTTTAAGAGTATTCAATATTTATCATTGGATACTCTTTTTATTTGTGTCCAATTAGTTTCTGCAATAGTTTTACAAAATTTCGTTGTGATAAGTGTTCCGTAACTTGTTATACTAATATAATAAGCAGGAAAAATCATGCAATACATTAAATCAGCTGTTTTGAACTTTAAAGAGTTATTGTTCAAAATGTTTTTATTGGGTGTTGGTCTTTTTATAGGATTAGCATTCGCATTCCAAGTTTTTATGGTATTCTTGGAATTTAGTGGTAGACAAGAATGGGCTACCCAAATCGCTAACGAAATTAGTTGGAGAATCGATGGAACATTTAAAAACAATCCAGAAAATATTTGGTACGAAGAATCAGACCATATTTGGGTTGAGGGTGTAGAAAACCAAGTTAAAATTGGTAAGTTAGCGGGAAATCGTAATTTAGCATTCGGTGTAAAAAATATATTAGAAGAATATCTTCAGGAAAAAGGATATGATTTAGCACCTGATGCACCATACAAATTAAAGGTTAATATCGTCTATTTGGACGTATTAACTACAAAAACAAATATTTCAGTTTTTCATAAAGGAGAAGAAGAAGTGGTTGTAAGACTGCAAGGTATTCTTTATAAAGATGGTAAGAAGGAGAAAGAAGTAGTGGTAGAAGAAGGCTCATCTGAAATATCAATGTCTACGTTAATCGTTGACCAAGGTGGTAAATTCAATCAAACATCCTTAAGCAACGCCCTTAAAAAAGCATCGGATAGTTTAATTAAAAAACTATTTGGTAAAAACGCAAAGTAAGATGAAAAAACTATTAACATTTTTAGGGGTATTGATGATATCCCTATTTGTATTTAAAGCAGACGCACAAATAATTGTAAACCAATCAATATCGGCTGGACCTTACAAAGTTGGAGATACTGTAACGGTAACATATAGTGTAGACAAAGGAACAACCAAACCTCGTTATTTTTGGTTAAGATACCAATTTAATAATAAGGCCTTAACTTATGTATCTACTGCGTTTTCACAAGGTAGTCAATCACAAACTTACTACACTGGATGGACTAACTATAAATTCACAGCAAATGCAAGTGTAAGTGATACATCTTTATATGGACAATACACCACTACACCTTGGGGATATGCTGTAAACGCAGATTGGAATGTTGGACAGTTGGCAGTTCAAAGAGCAGATGTGTCTGTAAATGGAGTGATAGCAACTCAAAAGTATATTATCAAAGACCAAAACACTTATCAGAATTTTCATAAACTAGATTTAGCATATGCTTTAGATAGTGCTACTGGTGCAAATATTCCATATGTAAAAACAACATCCGGTCCTTTATCAATTACCGGAGTGACTGGTAATACTTCTTTCTTTAAAGTAAGAGTATTATTTCCATCTGGATATAATATTGCTGACCATAACATTCAATTAATGAAATTAAAAACCGATGGTACTGGTGATATAGATTGGTCACAACAACCTATTGCACAAAGAGCATTAGATGGTAGTGGTGAAGCCTTATTTACTTCTGGTATTAAAGTTGGTGATTCATTAGGTGTATTTGTATCACCTGCATCACAAAAGACTTGGATGAACAATGTTATAACTGTATCAGATGCATACAAATCATTCTTAGGTGTTTCACAAACTGATATTAGTGGTGTTGCGAATTATTTCACAAGACCAAACTTAGAAAAGAAAATTGGTAATATTACTAAAAATGATATGACCTTTACTGAAGCAGATTCTTATTATGCATTTGCTTATGTAATGGGACAAGATGTATCGGCTAACGCATTTGTACCAACATCAACTGCAACTTCTTGGAGATGGAATAGTGGATTGTTAAATCAAAGTTGGTTAGATGGTACTTCAAAATATA
>JACCDX010310718.1_pt1 | contig 18204 bp, 10 predicted proteins | sample 7449681 | NCBI WGS metagenome assembly JACCDX01 (sample SAMN15323450, study PRJNA562643) | freshwater metagenome | isolation source: river surface water | place: USA:Blue River Watershed | collected 2017-08-18
ACAGCAGGCAGGCGCGGCTCGGGGCGCAGTTGCCGGCGGCGGCGTAGCCGCTGGAAAACACCATGCCGGAGGCGGCGAGCTTATCGAGGTTCGGCGTCTCGTAGAAATCGCTGCCCTGCCAGCCGACGTCCTTCCAGCCGAGGTCGTCGGCGAAGATCAGCACGATGTTGGGCCGGGTGGCGGCGGCCGGCTCGGCGGCGAACACCGCCAACGGAAGAAGCAGCAGGGCGAACAGCGGGAAACGGGGCATGCCCGGCAGGTTGGAGGCGCGATCGGCGACCGCAGCTCCAAAGTGGGCCTCCCGTCGCGCCGGCGCTAGCGCTGCGCGGCCAGGTAGGTGAGCAAATCCGCCGCCTCACCGGCCGTCAGCGACTGCAGCAGACCTTCGGGCATCAGGGAGGTCCGCGACGTGCTCGTCCGTGCGATCCGGGCGGAGGCAATTTTCTCCGTGGTCCCGCCGGCCACTTTGAGGGACAGCGTCGTCGCGTCGCGGCCGACGATGAACCCCGACTTGGCGGTGCCGTCCTTCAGTTCGACCGTGGCGAGCTGCCACGCCGGATCGACGAGGGCGTTGGGCGAGGCGATGTGCTCGAGCAGCGCGGCGCGGTCGTATTTCGCACCGATGCGCGACAGATCGGGACCGAAATCGACGCCGGTCGCGCCGAGGCGATGGCACGCGACACAGGCGGTCGCGAAGGTCCCCTGGCCGCGGGTCGCGTCGCCGGGACGGGCGAGCACGGCGGCGCGATCAAACGTCGTCCCCAGCACGCGGCGGCGTTGCGCGTCGGGCAGGTAGCGTTCGAAAAGATCGCGTTTCACCGGATCGGCGAGCGCGGCGCCGGCGGCGATCGCGGCCGCCCGGACCGCGGCGGGCAGGCGGCGATCGACGAGTTCGAGGGCGACGGCCAGGGCGCCGCTGCCGGTGGCGAGCAACGCGGGCAGCACCGCGGGATCGCCGCCGCGCAGCGCGACGAGCGCGGCCTGCCGGGCCTCGCGCTCGCTCCGCGTTGCGGCACCGATCTCGTCGGCATCGCGATTCATCCCGGCGATCCAGTCGCGGACGAGGAGCAGGCCCCGCTCGTCGACGTGCCGGCTCCCGAGGTAGGGCATGTGGCCGCGGCCCTCGGTCGCGAGTCGGTAGAGCAGCACGCTGCGCGCGGGATCGCCGGGCGCGATCACGCGGGCGTCCGTCAGGCCGAGGTCGCCCTGCACGGGCTTGGCGCCGACGAGACTGGCGTCTTTCAGCACCGCCTCGAGGTTGAGCCAGAGCGGCGCGGAGCCGCCGCCGTTGTGCCGGTGACAGGCGGAGCAGTTGGCGTGGAGGTAGGAGCGCGCGCGGGTCTCGAGCGAGCCGAGGTCGCCGTGCGGGTCGGCCATCCGCGGCTCGGGACGCCCGAGCCCGAGGGCGTCAAACGCATCGAGCTGCCGGCCGGGACTCGCGGCGGTGGGGCGGTCGAGCTGGAGCGCGTTGAAGCCCGGGGTGTAGTTCGTCGTGAGATTGTGGCAGCGCAGGCACTCGGCCCGGCTGTTGAAGCGCCACGTCTGCGTCCGCGTGCCGCCAGGCGCCGCCGGATCCTTGATGGCGAAGGTCGCCTCGTCGCCGCGCGCGGGCACGAGGTCGGCGTCGGTCTGCGCGTCGTTCCAGCGGTAGCTGTAGGCGCCCCATTGCTGCGACTCGGCGTCGTAGTGCAGGAGCTGCGTCTCGATGCGGCGACGCGTGGCGGAGTTCCCGCGCTCAAGCTCCAGCGCATAGGTTTTCGCGAGCACCGCGTTGTCGGGAAAAACCCAGCGGCCGACCGGCATCACGCCGAGCTGTTTGGTGGCGATCGTGATCCGGCCGTGGCCCGGAAACGCGACCCACCGTTCGGACGTCGCGTGGTCGGCGAAGCGCGGCGCGTTGATTTCGTAGGGGACGACGCCGGGCGACGGGAGCTGCCGCGCGGTGTCCGCGAACAGGCCGGTTTCGCTGAGTTTGCGCGGAAACCGCGTCGGCGATCCCGCGTCGGGGTTGGGGACGAAGCGCCAAAGCCCGCCGCCGGCGTAATCGCAAATGAGCAGTTCGCCGTCGTGATCGAGACCGAAGCCGACGGGCGACAGCGCGGTGCGGCACAGTTCGCGCAGCTCGGTGACCTTGTCGCCTTCGGCGCGCAGCGACCAGAAGAGACCGGTCTGCCAATCGCCGTAGAGATAGGCGCCGCGGAGGCCGGGGAGTTTTTTCCCGTGGTAGAACTCGCCGCCGGTGATGCTTGCGGCGTCCTCGTGCGAGTGCAGGACGAGCGGCGGCAGCACCGGCGACGGACCGACGACGCGGTCGGGCCGCACGTCCTGCCGGCCGCCCTCGGTGAGGCTCCAGCCGTAGTTCCCGCCGCGTCGCACGCGATGGAGCATTTCCCAGAGCTGCCAGCCGACGTCGCCGGTGTAGAGCTCGCCGCTCTTCGGATCGAAGGCGAGGCGCCACGGGTTGCGCAGGCCGTAGGCCCAGACCTCGCCGCGGGCCTTGGGCACGCCGACGAACGGATTGTCGCGCGGGATCCCGTAGGCCCGGCCCGGATCGGGCCGGTCGACGTCGATGCGCATCACGCTGGCGAGCAGGTCGGAGAGGTCCTGCCCGGTGACAAACGGATCGGGCGGTTCGGCGGGTCCGGCGTCGCCCGCGCCGAAGTAGAGCATGCCGTCGGGCCCGAAGCGGAGGTTGCCGCCGTTGTGCCCGCCCTGCAGCCACGTGATGAGCACGGTGCCGCTGGCGTGGTCGAGGCGGGGGACGGGGTCGGCCGTGACCTTGAAGCGGACGATGCGGGTGCCGTCCTCGCGGTTGCGCTGGCCGGGGGTCTTGGCGAGCGCGAGCACGTAGCAGTAGCGGTTCTCGGCGAAGCGCGGATGAAACGTGAGCGCAAAGGTCTCGCTCAGCTCGCGGTCGAAGCGCGCAATCTCGCCGAAGAGATCGGGAGCAGCGGCCGCGTCGTCGGCGCGAAAGGAGCGGAGGGTCCCGCCCTGCTCGACCACGACGAGGCGGTCGGTGCCGGGCAACGCGACCACCTCAAGCGGCCGCGCGAACGTGAGCGCCGGAAATGCCCGCTCGACGCGGTAGGGCGGCGGCGGCTCGGGCGTCCCGCGGACGGCGGACGTGGTCCACGGTGTGCGAGAAGCCGCGGGAAGCTGGGCGGCGGCCGGCAACGCGGCGAAAAACAGAACAATGGAGGGGAAAAAAGCGGACAGACCGGGGCGGATCACGGGGCGGGACGAAGGGGTGACGCAACCGTTGCGCAAAGCGGACACCGGGGGAAGCGCGTAATCACCCCGGCAACTTCGGCCCGGCGCACGGGAGACCCGCGCGAACCCGCCACGCCTTCGCCGGCCGCCGCAGGATCGCGCGCACCGGGCGGGCGCAGCCTCAGGGTGCCGCGCTCCACTCCAGCCGGGCGACCTGGATGCCCTTGAGACTCGGCAGCAACGTGGCGATGAACCAACCGCCGTCGTGCCGGAAAATTTCGGGGGCCGCGACGGGCAGGGTGGCGACGTAGTGCGGCCCGTCGTTGTCGATGCCGAAGTCGAGCGGATCGCGCGAGCGGTAGACCATCGTCTGGGCGCGTTGGCCGTAGACCTGCGTGCGGAACAGGTAGAATTCGCCCGGCCGCACTTCGACGACAAAGGGGCATTCGGCGGAATAGGGTCCGTCCCCGGCCCGGCCGCGCGCGGCGACGATTTTTTCCGGCCCCCAATCGATCAGATTGGTCGAGGTGCGCGCATAGACGGCGCCTTTGCGGTCGGGGTGCGCGGTGTAATAAAGAAACCATTTGTCGCCGATCCGAAGGACCATCGGATCGCGGCCGTTGCGGTCGTGCACGACCGTGCCCGCGACGGAGAGCTGCGGGCGGCCGCGGGCGTCGCGGTGCCGCGCGAACGTCTTTCCGTCGGCGGACGTGGCGAGGCAGAGATTGGCCCAGTCGCCGTAAAACATCAGGAATTTCCCGTCGTGCCGCATCACATAGGGCGCCTGCAGGCCGCCTTCGGTCTCGCCCAGCGCGGGGTCGGCGCGCATCGCGATGCCCTTGGGCGCCCAGTCCCGGTCGGTGAGACGCGCGCTTTCCCACCGGTGAAAGAGCCGGGTCTTGCCCGCTTCCTTGGTCGCGCGGATACACGACCACAGCTGCCAAGTCCCGTCGGCGGCCTGCCAGATGCCGAAGTCGACGGGTTGTTGCTTTTCGCTCGTGAGCACCCCGAGGTCGGGATCACCCGCGATGGTCCACCCCTCGCCCACGATGCGCGGCACGAGCGGCGGAGGTTCGGCGGCGGCGCAAAGGGTGGCGGCGGCGAGGGCGGCAAGGAGCAGGGATCTCATGGAGAGCGAGACAAACGTCGTTCAGGGCGCGGGGATGGACGCCATTCGGGCGGGCATCCAGCGGGACGCAAGAAATCGCATCGCCTCGCCCCCGCACCGCGCCATCGAACCCCACAGGTCGTGGCCCACGCCGCCGAGCACGCGGTAGTCGAACGCGAGACCGAGGCCGTGCAGGTGCTGCAGAAACGGAGCATGGAGCGGAAACATGCGGTCCTCCTGACCGACAACGAAGAACAACCCGACGCGGCCCTTGATCTTCGCCTGGTTCGCGGTCGCCCAGTGGTAGGCGTCCTCGCCGTCGGAAACGCGATCCGGCGTCGCGGCGGCGGGATCGGGGCCGAGCGCCCCGCCGAACGACGCGGCCGCGCAAAAGAGATCGGGATATTTCAGGGCGAGGCGCACCGCGCCGCCGCCGCCCATGGAAAAGCCCAGCAGGACCCGGCCCTCGCGCGCGGCGAGAGTGCGGTAGCGGCGGTCGATCTCGGGGATGAGTTCGCGGACGATCAAGGTCTCGGCCATGACGTTGACCTCGGGACGGTCCCGGTAGCCGCCGTAGTGCCCGGCGTTGACGAACACGCAGATGACCGGGCCGATGTGACCCTTTCCGATCTGGGCATCGACCACGCGCGCGACGGAGGTGTCCGACGATTCGCTGCCAGTGGCGCCATGGCAGTAATAGACGACCGGGTAACGCAGGGCCGACTCGGCGGCGTAGCCGGGTGGCAGGTAGATGTTGTAGCCGACCTCGCGGCGCATCGACGCGCTGCGGATCACCCCGTGCGTGACGAGCGGCAGGGCGAGCGGGAGGTTCCACTGCCAGGTGGCGGGATCGCGGGTGATCTCCTTCTTGTAGGCGACGGCGGCCGGATTGGGCGGCAAGTCCACGTGATCCGGATGGACCACGGGGGCGGCGCCGAGGGCAGTGCCGGCCAGCAGAAAGAAAAGCGCCCAGCCGCGGGGCGCACGGGGGCGGCGGCTGACAACAGGATGGCCGGCCGCGGGCGCGACTGCTCCGGGGGGGCCGCCCCGCGCGCGCCTTGCCGCACCGGCCCCGCACGGAAGCGACGCAAACCCCGCGATCCGTGAGAGAATAGAACAAGTCATGGTCAAGGGCCGCCGCGTCGCCCGGGCCGGGCACGTGCGCCTGCAGACGGCCGCGGTCAGAAGCGATAGGTCGCCGAGAGGCTGAAGCGGCGCGGTTCGAAGTGGTAATACCACTTGTTGATCGTGCCGGTATCGAGCGGCGGCTGGGAGATGCCGTAGTTCGACGACAGGACCTGCAGTTCGTCGTTGTCGAGGAGGTTGTCGACGTTGAGCTGGAGGCGCACGGTGTGTTTGCCGAGGAGCTTGAGGTCGTAGCCGACCATGGCGTTCACGAGGTAGTAGGCGTTGCCCATGAACACCTGCACACTCTGGTCGGCCTGCGTGGGCGTAAGCGGGGCCTTCACACCGACGACGGCCTTGCCGCGGTAGTTCACGCCGCCGCCGAGCGTGAGGCCCTTCAGGCGCCCTTCGGAAAAGCGATACGCGGTGAAGCCGTTGGCGTTCCACGGGCGGATGTTCACCTCGGTCTGGTTGTTGCCCGACTTGACGAAGGCGAGGATGCCGTCGAGGCCGGTGACGAGTGCGCCGATGGTGTTGGAGCCGCCGGCATTGGTGAGGAAGCCGGGCGCGGCGCTCGTGTTGTAGCTCAGGGCGCGTTGCGCCAGCCACGTCGCGCGGTGTTTCTCGACGTAGGCGGTCACGTTTTCGCCGAGCCCGTCGACGACGTTCTCGGATTTGCTGATGTTGAAGGTCGCGCGCCAGCCGCGCGTGAGATTCGCGGTCAGTTCCAATTCATAGCCCTTGGATTTCTGTGAACGCGTATCGGACCCGCCGACCCGGTGGCCCTGCGGGTTCTGCGCGTCGGTCTGCACGGTGTTGGGACCGCCGTTCTGCAGGGTGGTCCAGATGGCGTTGATGTAGCTGGCGACGTTGCCGTCGGTGCCCACGGCGGCGTTGCGCTGGGCCACGTCGAAGCGCGTGAGGGTCGCGTTGATCTTGCCGTCGAGCAGGCCGAGCTTGAGGCCGAAGTCGCGGCCCTCGCCTTCGAGCGGGCCGAGCGCGAGCGTGCGCCGGATCTCGAGGTCCTCGAAGCGTTGCGAGCCGGATTGGTCGCGGAAGTTGGTCGATTTGTTGGCGAACGCGCTGAGGCCCTTGACGCGCGGCACGTGGAGGACGGCCCCGAGGGAGAAGGTGTTGCCGGAGACATCCACGCCGGCCAGGGACGCGGGGGTGAGGCCGGTGACGGCCTGCGTGGAGGGGTCGCGCACCAGCGGGCCGTCGTTGTAGACGCGGATGCGGTCGCGGCGCCCGCCGGCGGTGGTGATGAGGTGGCCGCGGAAAAACGTGCTGTGCGCGGCGACGGCGGCGGAGTCGATGCGGTTTTGCGCATGCGACATGCCGTTGAGCACGAAGCCGGGGGTGAAACGCTCGTTGGGCGCGCCGTAGATCACGTTGCTGGTCGGCGCGGGGTCCTTCCAGGGATCGGGGATGCCGCGGTCGGCGAGGTTGGGGCTGAAGACGTCGACGTGGCGGACGCGCTGCGGGACGTTGGTGAAGTGGTTGGAGGCGATGCGCGCGGGATCGACGTTGCCGGTCGCGTAGTCGCGGCGGCGCGTGTCGGTGCGGGCGCGGCTGGCGAAGCCGAGGAACGTGTGCGACCCGAGGCGGGCGAGATCGAGTTTGTAGCTGGCGCTGAGGCGAAGGTCGTCGAGCCGGTTCGACTGGCGGGAGTAGGACGGGTTGTAGAGCAGGAGCATCTGCCCGGCGAGGGGGTTGGGCACGTGCTGCGCGAAGTTGAGCGCGCCGACTCCCTGGCCGGTGGTGGCGGGGCCGCCGGGCGTGGCGTTGTAAGTGAAGTCGCTCGTGAAAGTCGGGAGCAGCGAGGTGGCGTCGTAGATCACGCTGATGCCGGAGAAGCCGAGGACGGTGCGGCTCAGGAGATCGCGCTGCGTGCGGTTGACGGCGGCCTCAAGGAAGAGCGAGCGACCGACGCGCTGCTCGATCGCGACGCCGACGGTATGGTAGTCGGTCTCGGTAAACTGGCCGGGGCCGGCGACGTTGGCGCGGCGCGGGTAGATGCTCTCGTCCTTGACGGGAAACGGGGTGTTGAAACCGGCGGCGTTGCCGTAGCCCGAGGACGTGCGGTAATAGCGCGCGCCTTGGGCGCGGGTGCCGAGGAAGAGGGTTTTGCCGGCGAGCGGGCCGTCCATGAACAGATTGTAGGAGCCGGTCTGGCCGGTGCGCTGCTCGATGTTGGGGATGCCGTCGAGATCGGTGCGCGCGGGGAGGCCGTTGACGGGAGCGCCGCTGCCGGCGGAGGAGTAGACCTGCGTGTAGTTCTCGTCGACGGCGCCGGTGAACCCGGGCCGGAGGTTTCCGGCCGGCGATTCAGGTGTGCCGAAGGCAAACATGCGGCGGCCGTTGGCGGCCCACTTCGAGAAACTGTCGCCGGCGGACCACGGGCGCACGCGATTCTGGTGCAGGTGGCCGAGTTCGCCGCCGACGCGCACGGTGGTGGCGTCGCCGGGGCGCCACGTGAGCGCGAGCGCGCCGCGTCGGCGATCGTCGGCTTCGAAGTCGTGGAAGCCGTCGGCATCCTGGTGCACGGCGTTGAGCCGCAGGGCGAGACGGCCCTTGAGCAGGGTGCGGTTGAGGTCGACGGCGGCGCGGCGGTGATCCCAGCTCGCGACGCGCAGCGAAACCTCGCCGAAGTCGCGGGCCGGATCGGCGCGTTTCGGCGTGCTGTTGATGATCCCGCCTGGGCCGCCGATGCCGAAGAGGAGGGAGTTGGGGCCGCGGGCGACCTCGACGCGATCAATGTTGAACGAATCCGCGTCGAGCAGCGTGGGAAAGTAATCGCGCGTCTGGGTGGCGGCGCGGAAGCCGCGGATCTGGAAGTTGAATTCGTTGCCGATGAGCCCGTTGCCGGTCGAAGCGCCGAGCTGCGAGCCGCCGCCGCCGATGTCGTTGCCGGCGCTGAGGGCGTATTCCATCGCGGTCTTCACGTCGACGGCACCGATGTCGTTGAGAAAATCCCGCGTCATCACGGAGATCGACGCAGGCGTGTCCACGAGCCGGGTGTTGAGGCGGGAGCCGGCGAGCGTGTTGGTGGCGATATAACCCGTGTCGCGATCGGTGCGCACCTCGAACGGGGAAAGCGCGACGGGCGTGTCGGCCTGGGCGGTGGAGGCGACGGGCGGAGGAGTGACGGTCTGCGCCGGGGCCAGCGCGGCAAAGAAGGACGCGCCGAGCGCGGCGAGGGCGTTGCGGGGTTTCATCGGAGGGGAAGGCGGAGACGGGGGACGCGACGGAGCGGGCGGAACGGAGACATGACGACCGATGGTCAGGGCGCCGGTGGGGATGTCTTGGGAGACAAAGAGGCTCGTGCCGGCGACCATGCGTTCGGCGGCATCGCGGGCGGTGAATTCGCCCCGCACGGGGTTGGTTTTCACACCGCGCACGAGGTCGATCGGATAGACGATCGCGGTGCGGGCTTGTTGGGAGAACTGCCGGAGGGTGACGGCGGCGTCGCCTTCGGGCAGGTGGAAGCGGGTTTTCGGCGGATCGGCGCCGGCGGCCCAGGCGGTCGCAAGCACCGCCCAAAGCCACGCAACGGCGAGGCGACGGGGCCGCACGCGGCGGCAAAGGCGAATCATGGGGGTATCATGAGAGCGGACCGGCGCGGGGAAAACGGATCGGGGTGCGCGGATCCGGCAGAGGAAACGAACGGCGCACCGATTTCCGCTAGACGAGCATGGGAATTTTTTTGGCACCGGAATAACGGGGCAGCGGGCGCAGGGGGGAACGGATGCGGCGAGGCGCGGGCTTTCGCGCCTCCGGGGCGCCCGCCCGCCGTGGCGCGGCGCGCCGACCGCCGCGGTTCAACGCGGCGGGGCGCTGCGCAGCAGCCACGGCCCCTCGGCCCGGCGCTCGACGACGAGACCGAAGCTCGCCTCCAGCAGGCGGGCGAAGGCCTCGGGCTCGTCGGCGCGGAAGGTGCCCGCGACTTTCACGCGACCCGCGGCGGCGTCGCCGATCGCGAGCTGGCGGGCATTGCGCAGGTTGAACTCCACGACAACCGACTCCAGCGGCAGCGCCTCGAACTCGAGCCGCACCGCGCGCCACGCGAGTTCGCGCGCGACGGTCGCGGCGTCCGCCCCCGCCACGACGGGACGTTCGCCCGGTGTGGTCCGCGCCCGCTCGCCGGCCCCGAGCGACACCGGGGCGCCGGCGGCCGACTCGAGTTGGACCCGCCCCTCGGTGACGATGACGTCGACCGCGTCGCGCTCCCGACGCACGTAAAAGGCGGTGCCGATCGCGCGCACGAGCACCCCACCGGCCTCGACGACAAAGGGCCGCGCGGCGTCCTTCGCCACGGTCAGGTGCACTTCCCCCTCGCGCAGACGAACGCGCCGCTCGCCGGGAGCGAAGGCGAGTTCAAACCGGCCGCCATGGTTGACCTCGGCGATGGAACCGTCGGCGAGCGCCTGCTGTTCCGGGCGCGGGACCACGCGCACGCCGGGCGAGATCGCGGAGGGTTCGACGGGAACGGACGGCGGGCGCAGCACCAGCACCGCCAGCGCGGCCGCGAGGCCGACCCCCGCACAGGCGCCCCACCACGCGAAGCGACGGCGGGGACGCGCACCGGGAGGCGCGAGCAGATCGGGATTGGGTCGCGCGGTATCGGCGGGCTGCCAGGCCGCGAGCGCATCGAGCGCACCCCACGCGCGGTCGAGGCGCGCGAAGGCCGCCCGGTGCGCGGGGTCGGCGCGCAACCACTGCAAAAACGCATCCTGTTCAGCCGCGCCCAGCCCGCGGTCGCGGCGGGCGAGCCACGCGGCGGCGTCGACCGCGACGCGGTCATCGGCGGGCTGGTCGGAGGTGGAGTCGGGAGCGGCCATCGCGGCAAATGGGGTTACGGCAGTCCGAACCGGGCCAGGTAATCCGCGCAGCGGCGCACGCCGACGCCGACCTGCGCCTCGACCGTGTGCTCGGCGATCCCGAGTTGGCGGGCGATCTCCTTCTGCGGGAGACCGTAGATTTTGCGCAGCGTGAGAATTTGCCGGCAGCGTTCGGGCAGCATCTGGATGGCCTCGGCGAGCAGCGCGAGTTCCTGCCGGCGGCCGACCGTCTCGGCGATCCCCGGCGCCTCGTCGGCAAACGTCTCGCCGGCGGAATCGGCCAGCGCCTCCATCGGCACGATTGCGCGGCGCCGGAGCTGGTCGAGCGCGAGGTGGCGCGCGGTCGTGAAGAGCAGCGGCTTGACGGCGTGCGCCCGAAGCGGGTCGCGAGCCCGCAGCTGGAGGACGCGCGCATAGGCCTCCTGCACGAGATCGTCGGCGTCGCCGATGGCCGGAAACCGGGAACGCAGCCACGCGCGCAGGGCCGCATCGTGCGGCTGCACGTGGTCGGAAAACCAACGCGCGTCGTCGTCGGACAGGGGTATCATGGGGCAACGGGCAGTAACGGACGGCGGCGGCCGTTCCGCTAGGGAAAAATTGCCGTCGCGTCCCGGTCGGGCTTTGACGCCGGGGCCGCCCGGGCCCTGACTCGGGGTGCCGCCCCATGCCCCTCCCCCGCCGCACCTTTCTGCGGACCGGCGCGCTCGCCGGTTCGTTGCTCCTCCTCCCCCGCGGGCTCCGCGCCCAACGGAACCGATCGGCAAACAGCCGCCTGCAGCTCGCGATGATCGGCGTCGGCGGTCGCGGCAAATCCGCCCTGGCCGCGCTGCAGGGCGAGCAGATCGTGGCGTTTTGCGACGTCGACCACGCCCGCGGCCGCACCGAGATCGCCACCGACAGGAAGGCGCCCGGCCTGCTCCACCGCTTCCGCGACGCCCAGTGGTTTCACGACTGGCGGGTGATGTTCGAGCGGATGGCGGACAAGATCGACGCCGTCGTCGTGACCGTGCCCGACCACATGCATTACGCGATCGGCATGGAGGCGCTGCGGCGGAAGAAACACCTCTACGTCGAGAAGCCGCTCTGCCGCTGCGTCACCGAGGTGCGCGCGCTGCACGCGGCGGCAAAAGCCGCGGGCGTCGTCACGCAGATGGGCAACCAGGGCCGCGCGGCCGAAGGCATCCGGCTCGCGCGCGAGTGGGTGCAGGCCGGCGTGATCGGCGCGGTGCGCACGGTCCACGCCTGGACGGCGCACAACCACGCGATCTATTCCCACGAGCCCTACGCCGACGCCGCCGAGGCCGAGACGCCGCCGGAGACGCTGCACTACGACCTGTGGCTCGGCGTCGCGCCGGTGCGGCCCTACCTGAAACGCCGCAGCCACCAGCTCTGGCGCGGACACACCGACTACGGCTGCGGTGCGCTCGGCGACTGGGCCTGCCACCAGTTCGACGCCGCCAACTACGCGCTCGAACTCGGCGCGCCGACGAGCATCGAGGCGGCGGGCACGGAGCTGAAGGCCGGCACGTTCCCGGTGTCCAATCTGCTCACCTACCGGTTTCCCGCCCGCGGGACCCGGCCGCCGGTGGAGCTGAAATGGTTCGACGGCGGGCTGTTTCCCCCGGCGCCGGTGCCGGGTTTCAAATTCGACCGCGCGGGCGGCAGCATTTTCTACGGTGACAAGGGCATTTTGTGGGTGCAGTCGCACAGCTCGGGCGCGCGCCTCCTCCCGGAACCGTGGATGCAGGAGATGCGCGGTGCCTTGCCGCCGAAGTCGATTCCCCGCGTCGCGGGCGGTCCGCACCAGGAATGGGTCGCGGCCATCCGCGCCGGCCAGCGCTGCGGCTCCGACTTCGACTACGCGGCGCCATTGGCGGAAACCGCGCTGCTCGGCGTCGCCGCGGTGCGCAGCCGCGCGCGGCTCGACTGGGATCCCGCGGGGATGCGTTTCACCAACAGCACCGCCGCCACGGCGCTGCTCGGACCCGGCTACGCCTACCGACCCGGCTGGGGCGTCTGAGCACGCCGCAGGGGGCGTCAGCGGATCTCGGTCTGCGCGTAGGTCTTCTCCAGGTCGGCCATCAGATTGATGACCGAGGCGACGCCCCACTCGAGCAGCTGCTCGCCCTTTTCGGCCGTGGCCTTGCGGGCGTCGCCCCAGGTGCCGGACTTCGTCGCGCGCCAGACGCTGCCGGGCGAGGCGAAAAAGAACGCCGTGTGCAGCGCGGGCGACTTCGTGACGGTGTCGGGGAAGTTGAGGAACTCGGCGTTGGCGAGCGCCATGTCGACGCGCGCGGGGTCGATCGCGAGCAGCATCGAGGTCTCGGCCTCGCCGGCGTGCATGCCCTTCCCGCCCTCGCTCATCACGCCGAACTGCTCGGGCGTGAGGCCGTCCCAGTAATTGAAGGGAAACGCGCGCACGCCGGCGGGCAGCTTCTCCGCCACCTGGGCGCAGGCATAGGCGAGGGCGTAGGTGTTGTCGTAGTGGCCGTTGAGAAAAACGATCCGCTTGAAGCCGGCCTTGGCGAAGGACTGCGCGAGATCGCGGATCACGGCCATGAAGGTTTCGATCGTGAGGCTGAACTCGCTCGTGAACCCGCGGTGCGGATACGACAGCGTGTAGGCGAGCGGCGGCGCGACGAGGGCGGTGCCGGTCCGCTCGCAGACGCGGCGCGCGACCTCCTGCGGCAGGAACACGTCGGTGCCGATGGGCGCGTGCGGGCCGTGCTGTTCCATCGCACCGACGGGAACGTAGAGGGTGCCGTGGGTGCGGACGAAGGTTTCGACCTCGGGGTTGGTCTGATCGGCGAGGAAGACGGATTTTTTCTTCATGGCGTGGGGGCGGGCGACACGGGAGCGGACCGGACCGGGCGAGGCAAGTCCCGGGCCGCGGCGCCGCGGCCGAGAAACCAGCGGCGACCGCGCCGCACCGCCGCCCGACAGGCGCTCAGAAGTCGAACGTGTTGGTGAGGAGAAAAACCCGGGGCTCGGGGTATTGGAAGACGACGGGGCGGCCGGCCGACGAAAGGCCGGCCTGCGGGATGAGTTTGTCGTCGTTCAGCACGTTGCGGACATTGAGCGCGACGCTCCAGCGGATGCGGCGCGACGTCAGCGTGGTGGAGTAGCCAAGCACGGCGTCGGTGTTCACGATCGCCCCGCCGCGGATGGGCTGCGCGACGTCGGCGACGGTGATGCTGGCGCCGGCCGGAAAGAGACCGGGCGTGCTCAGGATCGGGTCCTTGATGTCGGCGGCGGCGAGCGTCTTCTCGCGGTAGCCGAGGATGCGCTCGCCGCGGTAGCGGACGCTGCCGCCGATGCGGAACCCTTTGAGCAGGCCGGTCTGGAAGCGATAGGACGAGGTGAGGTTGCCGCGCCACTCGACCTCCTGGGCGACGGCCTGGCCCTCGCTCTCGCGGAGGAAGAACCAACCGAGAGCCGCGCTGCGCATGTAGGCGAGCAACGGTTCGTTGAGGTTGGTGTTCGTGTTGAAGTGAAGCTGCGTGGGGCCCGTCCCGCCGCCGCGCTGCGGGACGGCGGTGTCGTTGGCGGCGGCGAGCCAATCCTTCATCCGGTAGGCGAGGACGTCGAACCAGTCGCCGGCGATGCGGGAGCTGCGGGTGTTGTTCTTGGCGAGGCTGGCGCTGACCGCCCAGCCGCGCGTGACGTTGGCGATGAGGCGGTATTCGACACCCTTGGCGATGCGGTCGGAGCCGACGTTGTATTTGAGGCTGTAGGCGGCGTTGGCGTTGGCCTCGCTCTGCCAGCCGAGCACGTCCTCCTGCAGGTAACGGAAGGGGCTGCCGGCGGCGATGCCGTTGCTCGTGCCGCCGACGACGGGCGACCCGATCGCGGACGTCTCGTAGCGGCCGCCGGATTTCAGCAGGTTGTAGTTCTGGACGGATTTCTCGATGTGGATCGTGGTCCAGCGGATGTCGGTGCGCTCCTGGCCCGAATTGCCGCCGACGGCGGCGGGCGCGGGCACCGTGATGCCGCCGCCGGAGACGCCGAGATAGACGGACTCATACCAGTTCACGCGGAACACGAACCGATCCTCGAGGAAGCGGAGCGAGACGCCGTATTCCTTGGTGTTGCCGTCGTCGAGCTGGGCCTCGCTGCCGGTGGGCGACTTGCGCGTGAAGTCGGCGACAAACGCGGAGGACGATTCCGTGTAGTGGAGACTGGGGATGCCGTTGCGGCCGAGCGGATGGATGACGGCGCCCTTCATGCGCGACGTGACGCGGTAGCGGATCGCGGCTTCGAGGGAGTCGCCCTTGCCGCCGCGGTCGAGCATGACGTTCCACGGCTCGAAGCCGGCGTTGCCGACGGCCTGGCCGGTGCTGGGGAAGACGAGCGCGGTGCCGTTGCGCACGGGCTCCTCGAAGGTGCCGGTGACGGCGTTGTAGCGCCGCGGCGGACGCGTGTCGGCGCCGCCCTGGCCGACCCACGGTGCGAAGCCCGCGTTGGAGAAGCGTTCGCCGAGCGTAAGGTTGAGCCGGTTCTGCAGAAAACTGCTCTGCAGGCCGTATTGCATGGAGTGCTCGGTCTTGCGGCCGTTGGAGGTGGCGACCTGCGCGCCGTAGGGGCTGCTCTGGCCGGTGTTGACGACGACGTCGCGGCCGGCGGCGTCGCGGCCGAGCACGACGTTCTCGTTGTCCCAGAGGTTGAACGGCGGCTGGACGACGAACTGGTTCTGCCCGCTGTTGTTGTTCGGCGTGTCGAGGTAGAACCGGGCGCGGAGGCGGCGCGAGGCGCGGGTGGTGTCGTTGGCGGCGTTCGTGCCGGCGGGATAGGCGAGACCCTCGAAGGTGTTGTCGGAGATGATGCGCGGCGCGTTGTTGTTCTGCTGCACGCGCATGTTCTCGGCGCCGTTATACATGATCGCGCCCTGGTGGGAGCCGAGCCAGCGGCGCCAGCCGCGCTCCTTGTCGAAGTTGTGGGCGTAGGCGACCTGGAGGCGGTGCTCGGTGCGGTGGTTGCGCCACTGGGTGCCGGTGATGTCGTCCTCCACGTAGTAGCGGCCGAGGTTGGGGTTGGGCGTGGTGCCGTCGGGCAGAAAGCGGTTCAGGTCGACGCGGAGGTCGGTGTTGTTGCCGGACAGGAAACTGAGCGAGCGGGTGTCGAACTGCTCGCGGTTGAAACCGCCCTCGATGAAGAGGTCGCGCCACGGGTTGGCCTCGAAAATCGCGCCGCGGATCGACGCGCGCCAGCGGCGCTGGAGGGCGTTGCCGACGACGTTTTCGTCGAGGGGCAAAATCGCCGGATCGACGATGCTGGGATCCTGCGTGCCGTCGAGCGGGCGGCGCGAGGTGACGGTGTTGGTCCAGCTGCGGATGGCGGTGGGCTGCGTGAGGTTGGTGCTGAAGCTGACGACGGGGGCGGCGGTGTTGACCCGTTCGGCGGCGGCGGCGAGCGCGGCGCCCTGGCCGTTGAAGGCGGTGTTGAACTGCGCGACGGCGGTGGCGGCGTTGAGGCCCGCGTTGTTGAACTGCGGGCGGCCGGCGGCGAGCCACGGACTGACGCGGTCGCCGACGAGCGTGTTGGCGGCGTTGCGCTGTTTGGAATCGTAGTGCTCGAACCAGCCGCGCAGCGAGAAGCGGCGCGAGGGCTGGACGATCAGCGAGGTATAGAGCCGCTCGGTGCGCGAGCCGACGCCCTCGCGGTAGTCCTGCTCGTCGGCGCGGAGTCCGGCGAGGCGGAAGGCGAGCACGTTGCGCAGGATCGGCTGGTTGAGATTGAGCGACGAGCGGAGGCTGCCGTTGGAGTCCGCGCGCACGGTGGCGGTGCCGGAGAAGCGGCGGACGTCGGGCCGGTCGAACGCGACGTCGTTGGTGCCGCCGGCGAACCCGGCGCCGAAGAGGATCGCGTTGGAGCCGGAGACGAGGGTGAAGCGCTTGCCGGTGTTGTAGGTGTCGATCGGGACGTTGGTCTCGAAGAAATCGTGGGTGTTGTTGGAGCGGCTGAGGCCGCGCGTCCGGCTGCCGTAGGCGGAGGAGAAGACGCCGCTGGCGTTCGGGTCGGTGCCGGGCGTGAAGTTCTCGTCGTTGGTCTCGATGTTCATCGAGTAGCGGAGCGCCTCGTCGAGGGTGAGCGCCCCGATGTCGTCGAGAAACTCGGCCGTCATGACATCGATCTGCGAGGCGACGTCGCGCAGCTCGCTCTTCAGGCGCGTGCCGCCGAGCGTGCTCGTGGCGGCGTAGCCGACGTCGGTGGTGGCATCGACCGTGAACGGATTGAGCACGATGGTCTTTTCCGGTTCGGGCGCCGGCCGGGGCGGCGCGACGGTCTGGGCGGAGGCGAGCGAAGCGAACAGGACGCTGGCGAGCGTCGGAAGCGCGGGGCGGAGGTTCATCGGGGTAAGTAGTGCTGCCGGTTCGCGCGCACCGCCCCGGAGGGGAAAGCGCGGGCAAAGGCCGAGGATCGGCGGCGGGGGAAAGCCGGCGGCGGAGCATCAGCGCACAAGCCCGGCACGGCGCGCCAGCCGTTTTTTCGAAAAAGTCCGGCGCGGCGCGGGCGGGGCGAGCGCCGGCCGGGGCTGGCCGCGTTTCCCGTTACCCGCGCGCCACGAGGCGGAGCACGAGGGCCTCGTAGCCGACGTGGCGGGTGTAGGCCGGGTTCCGCTCGAAGCGCTCGCGCGCTTCGAGAATCTCGATCCGCTCGAGCCGCTCGGCGCACTGCGCGAGCAGCGTGCGCACGAGCAGGCGCGCATGCGCCGCGCCGAGACAGAGGTGCGCGCCGAAACCGAACGCGAGGTGCGGATTGGGCTTCCGGTCGAGGCGGATCTCGTCGGGCGCGGGGAAGACCGTCTCGTCGCGGTTGGCCGAGGCCCAGCCGAGCGAGACGCGACCGCCAGGCGAGACGGTGTGGCCCTTCACGTCGGTCTCCACCGGACACACGCGGCCGATGTGGGTGAGCGGCATGAACACCCGGAAAAACTCCTCCGCGGCGTGCGTGATGCGGGCGGGATCGGCGCGCAGGTAGCCGAGGGCGTCGGGATTTTGCCCGAGATAATGCAGGACCGAGGCGACGGTGTAGATGATGGTGTCGCGGCCGCCGGCGAACGCGAGGTTGCCGAAGCCCATCATTTCCTCGCGGGTCAGGGACCGGCCCTGAAACTGCGCGCGGGCCAGGACGCTGAAGAAATCGTCGCCGGGCGCGGCCGCGGCGCGGTCGAAGGCGCCTTGGAGGTAAGCCTCAAGCGCACCGCCCTTCGTCGGTCCGCCGCCGTCGTGGAAGACATGCGTCCCCCACCCGATCCAGATCTCCGCCTCGGATTCGGGGACGTTGAGCAGGTGCGCGAGCGCGCGGGACTGGAGCGGCAGCGCAAAGTCGTGGACGGCTTCGAAGGACTCGCGCGCAACCGCGGCATCGAGCAGCCGGGCAATCAGCGCCTCGACCGCGGCGACGACCGCGGGCTCCTTGGGCCGGCGAAAGATGGGCTCGACGAGCTCGCGGTAGTCGGTGTGGAGCGGCGGATCGGTTTCGATCGGCAACTGCCGCATCGTGCGGTCCTCCTCCTCGGAAGGAATCGGCACCCGGAAGGGCGCGTCGGAGCTGAAGGTCTTCCAATCCTTGGCGGCGCGGCGCACGTCCTCGTGGCGGAGCAGCATGGGAATGGCCTCGCCCTGGAACGGGCAGCGGAGAACGCCGTTTTCCCGGCGGGCGGCGCGGAAGGGATCGACGGAGGCTTCGCTCATGCGGGGCGCCGGGCGTCGGTCACATCGTCGGGTTCAGCATGATGTGCGCGCGGTGCGTGCCCGGATCCATGATCCACGGGCCGCCGGGAATCTCGGGCTTCAACGGCAGGCCGGTGCTCTCGGCCGTCGCGAACGGAATGTAGATCACATAGCGCAGCGTGCCCTTCACCGCGCCGGTCGCGCGATCGTAGTCCTCGTCCTTCGCGCCGTAGACCGCGAGCGTCGT
>JACCDX011792235.1_pt1 | contig 18204 bp, 16 predicted proteins | sample 7449681 | NCBI WGS metagenome assembly JACCDX01 (sample SAMN15323450, study PRJNA562643) | freshwater metagenome | isolation source: river surface water | place: USA:Blue River Watershed | collected 2017-08-18
ACCCCAGGCCAGCACACCCCACCAGCCAGACGCTGGAGGTGCTTGTGAACGCTGTCGGCCCCGCCACACCTGGCCTGGAGTTTCCTGAAGCCCCCGAGCCCGCGCAGCCCCCCGGCGGCGGCCTCACCCGACGTGGGCTGCTGGCCTACGCCCTGAGCGCGCCCGTGCTCACCGTGGCCGCGGGCTGGGCCGTGCCCCAAGGCGCGCACGCCGCCCTGCCGCTCACCCCGGCAGACACCACCGACACCTACGACCTGGGCGACGCGATCACCCAGGTCTCGCTGCCCACCATGCCGCTGGTCAAGCTGCTGGTGGGTGCGGATGGCCGCGTGCGCTTCGAGCTGCCGCGCCACGAGGTGGGCCAGGGCATTTCAACCGCGCTGGCCATGCTGATCGCCGAAGAGCTGGACGTCGCGCTCGACCAGGTCGACGTCACACTCTCTGACATGCGCCCCGAGCTGGTCTACAACCAGCTCACCGGCGGCTCCACCACGGTGCGCAGCTTCGCTGGCGTGCTGCCCCTGATGGCGGCACTGGCGCGAGCCCGCCTGGTCGCGGCGGCGGCCATCCAGCTGAGCGTGTCGCCCACATCGCTGCGCACATCTGGCGGCTTCGTGATCTCGGGCGACGGGCGGCGCATCGCCTACGGTGCGCTGAGCGCGGCCGCCTCTTTGGTGCCGCCGCCGCTGGACGTGCGGCCCAAGCAGGCCGGGCAGTACAAGCTGGTGGGCAAGGCCGCACGCCGCCTCGATGCGCTCGACATCGTCACCGGCAAAAAACAGTTCACGATGGACATCCCGGTGCCCAACGCCAAGCCCACCATGGTGCGCCGCCCGCCCACCATCCTGGGCACGGTGGAGAGCGTCAACAACCTCGCAACCATCCAGGCCATGCCCGGGGTGATCGGCGTGTGCGTGCTGCCCCGAGGCGGCTCGGTCACGCCCATCCCGCCTGGCGTGGCCGTGATGGCCGAAACCTTTGGCCAGGCCTGGGATGCCGTCAACGCGCTCGATGTGACCTGGGGCGCCGGCACCATCGACGGCGAAAGCAACCGCAGCCTGCAAGCCCGGCTCAAGGCCGCGATCCCGCCTTTCCTGCCGCTGCCGCTCAGCAAGCTGGGGGCGGTCACGGTGCAAGGGGACTTCGAGATGGCGCCCGTGTCGCACGCCCCGCTGGAGACCGACTGCGCCATCGTCGACGTCCGGCGCGATGCGCGCGGCAAGCCCGTGTTTTGCGAGATCTGGGCCGGCATGCAGACGCCCATCGCCGCCGCGCAATCGGTGGCCGTGGACTTGGGCCTGCCGCCCACCGCCGTCAAGGCCCATGTGATCGCCTCGGGCGGCTCGTTCGGACGTCGCCTGTTCTGGGATCCGGTGCAGCAAGCGGCGCAGGTCTCCAAGCTGCTGGGCCGCCCGTGCAAGCTGATGTACCACCGCGCCGACGACATGCGCCATGGCCGCATGCGCCCCATCCAGCGCCACAGCATCCAGGCGCACGCCGTGGCCGGCCAGGTGGTCAGCGTCGACCACCGCATCGCCGGGGCCCGCATGGACACGCGGCATGGCTTTGGCGACGCGGTCAGCGCGGCCATCGTCGCGGCACCTGCGTCACTCGGCCAATCGCTGGGCAACCTCACGGTGGAAGAGGCGCTGTTCAAGACCATGGTGGCCTCGCCGTACCACTTCGGCGTGGCCAACAAGCTGCTGCTGCCCCAGCCCATCATCATGAACACGGGCTCGTACCGCTCGGTGCACATCCAGCCGGCCCGCACGGTCGAAGAGATCATCGTTGACGAGCTCGCGCTGGCCTTGCGGCAAGACCCGCTGGCCTTCCGCCTGAGCTGCCTGCGCCTGCCCCGCGCCAAGGCCGTGCTGCAAGCTGTGGCCGCCGCAGGCCAATGGGGCAAGGCGATGCCGCCCGGCTTTGCGCAAGGCATCGCGGTGCACCAAGAGACGCGCGCCTTCACCGCCTGCCTGGTGGAGTTGGATGCCCGCCCCGCCATCGCCGGCACAGGCGCGGCCCGGGTCACCCGCGCCACCATCGCCATCGACGTGGGCAAGCCCATCAACTTGAGCGGCATCGACGCCCAGGTGCAGGGCGCGCTGGCCGAGTCCATCTCCATCGTGCTGAGCGCCGGCCTGCACATCCACAACGGCCTGCCGCTGGAAGGCAGCTACTCGCAGTACCGCTACGGTCGCATCCGTCACTACCCCAAAGACGTGAAGGTGATCGTCATGCCCGACCAGGGCGAGGCCATCGGCGGCCTGGGCGAGGTGGGCCTGTCGGCATCGAGCGCGGCCATCGCCAACGCCTATGCCCGCGCCACCGGCACCAAGCCCCGCAAGTTCCCGCTGTACTTCCCGGTGGACTTCGCGCCCTTCCCGCCGGGCAAGCTGCCCGAGCGGCTGAACCTGCCCCTGCCCACCTGAGCCCACGGAGAACCTGCCATGCCCCTTCAGCAATTCACCGTCAATGGCAACGCGGTCGAGGTCGACGCCCCCGACGACATGGCCGTGCTTTGGGTGCTGCGCGACAAGCTCGGCATCACCGGCCCCAAGTACGGCTGCGGCATCAACGTGTGCAAGGCCTGCACCTGCAACGTCGATGGCAAGGCCTTCACGCCCTGCTCCACCCAGGTGGGCCAGGTGCGCGGCCGCTCGATCACCACCATCGAAGGCCTGGCCGCCGACGGCAAGCTGCACCCCGTGCAAGAGGCCTGGCTGGAGCTGGACGTGGCCCAGTGCGGCTACTGCCAGCCCGGCCAGATCATGGCCGCCGTGGCGCTGCTCAACCGCACCAAGACGCCCACCGACGCCGAGATCGACGCCATCGACAACGTCTGCCGCTGCGGTACCTATGGCCGCATCCGCGCAGCCATCAAGTTGGCCGCCTCGCGCATGGCCTGAGGGAGACGGGCATGGACCACCTCGATCACCAGGTGCTCGACGCCATGGCCCGCTGGCAGGCGCGCGGGCACCGCTTCGCCCTGGTCACCGTGGCGCGCACCTGGGGCTCGGCGCCACGCCAGCCCGGCGCCTGGCTGGCCCTGTGCGACGACGGCCGCGTGGCCGGCTCGGTCTCAGGCGGCTGCATCGAAGACGACCTGATTGCCCGCATGAAGGCCGGCGAGTTCGCCGCCGATGGCCTGCGGCCCAGCGCCGTCACCTACGGTGGTCACCCCGACGCCACACACCGCTGGGGCTTGCCCTGCGGCGGCACGCTGGCCCTGGTGATCGAGCCCCGGCCCGACCTGGCCGCGCTGCAGCGCATGCAGGCAGGCATCCGCCAGGGGCAACGCATGCGCCGCGTCATCGACCTGCCCTCGGGTGAGGTGCACATCGCCGAGGCCCCGGCCCACGTGCCCGATGTGCAGTGGGACGGCCAGACCCTGCGCACCGTGCACGGCCCGCGCTGGCGCCTGCTGCTGATCGGCGCGAACCAGACCGCGCGCTACCTCACACCCATCGCCCAGACCCTGGGCTTTGCCGTGCAGGTGTGCGACCCACGCCCCGAGTACCACACCGAGTGGGACCTGCCCGACGCGCCCTGGCTGCCCGGCATGCCGGATGACGTCGTGCTGGCGCTGCGGCCCGATGCCCACACCGCCGTGGTCACGCTCACCCACGACCCCAAGCTCGACGACCTGGCCCTCATCGAGGCGCTGCGCTCGCCGGCGCTGTACGTGGGTGCGGTCGGCTCGCTGGCCACCAGCCAGAAGCGACGCGAGCGGCTGCACACGCACTTCGACCTGAGCGATGCCGAGCTGGAGCGGCTGCACGGCCCCGTGGGCTTGCCGATCGGCAGCCGCACGCCCGCCGAGATCGCCGTGGCGATTGCCGCCGAGCTGACCGCCGTGCGCAGCCTCAGCCGGCGCGGCGAGGGCGCCGCCCAAGCTGCCGCCAGCCTGCCGGTCTGGCCCGCGTCCACCACCCCCGCCTGCACGCTGCCCTGAGCGTCGGCACGCACCTGGAGCATCCCCATGGGCAGCCGTCCGTCCTTCCTGCTGCAAAGCATGTGCAGCCTGTCATCGCCCCACCACGAGGGTCCGCCGTCGGGCGGCATCGTCGGCCTGTTGCTGTGCGCGGGTTGGGGCCGCCGCCATGGCGGCGACAAGCTGCAGCAAACCCTGCCCGATGGCCGCACCGTCGCGCAGCGCGCTGCCCACCAGTTGCAGCAAGGGGGATGCGACCGCGTGGTGGCCGTGTTGCGGCCCAACCAGCAGGCACTGGGGCTGAGCCTGGGGCGACAAGGCGTGGGCGTCGTGTGGAGCGATGCCGCGGCTGCCGGCATGGGCCACAGCCTGGCCGCCGGCGTGCAGGTCACGGCCGGCGCGCACGGCTGGGTGGTCGCCCTGGGTGACATGCCCATGGTGCAGCCCGCCACCATCGCCCAGGTGGTGGTCAGCCTCAAGCAAGGCGCCAGCATCGTCACCGTGCACCATCAAGGGCAACGCGGCCACCCGGTGGGCTGGGCCGCGTCATGGGGCCACGCCTTGGCAGAGCTGGGCGGCGACAGGGGCGCGCGCGAGCTGCTGTGGGCCCACCACGAGCGCACCCAGCGCCTGGACGTCCACGACCCCGGCGTGCTGTTCGACATCGACACGCCCGAGGCGCTCAGCGCCCTGTGGGCCCACTGGCCCGAGGTGCCGCCAGCCAGCGAGGTGCCCGCCGACCTCGGCGTGCAGCCCCCGCTGGGCCGCGCCGCCTGACTGCCCGGGCTCAGCGGCCTTCGGCCATCCACGCCAGGATGGCTTGCTGCTGTGCCTGTGTGTGGGGGTGCGACAGCAGGCCCTCGAACACGAAGGTGCCCACGGTGGCCATCAGCGGGGCCCGCTCGGGCGGCACGCCCTGCTTGAGCAGGTGCGCCGTCAGCAAGCCTTCCAGCGACTGGTGGTAGCGGTCATGCCACACCCGCACCACCTCAGAATGCGCCAGCCGCGCGTGGATGGCCTGCACCAGCGGGTTGTAGGCTTGCAGCTGATTGATCAGCCAGGTCAAGCGCTCCAGCACGGTGGGCAGCCCCGCGCCCACATAGCCCTGCGCCAGCTCGGGCGTGATGCGGTCCATGGCCGCCACCAGCAAGTCGTCCTTGCCCGCGAAGTACCAGTAGATGGTGTTGGGGGCGATGCCCGCCTCGCGTGCGATTGCGGCCATCGACGTGTCGTCAAAACCATGGGCCAGCCACAGCCGCGTGGCCTGCGCCACGATGTGGTCGCGCTTGAGCTGGGCGTCGATGTCGCGCTTGTTCCGGGGCATGTCGCAAGATTACCCGCGAATGTTCAACGCCCTCGGGCGGCAGTGGTAGATTCGCCTCTTGAACGACGCTCAAGATTCTCGATGCAGCCCCTGAACCCGCCACCACCGCCCTCGGCACCCGTGCCCGTGGGGCGCGCCTACGCGGGCAAGTCGGCGGCCGAGCGCCAGTCTGAGCGCCGTGAGCGGCTGATGGCGGCCGGGCAGTTGTTGTTTGCCACGCTGGGCCTGGAGGCCACCACCATGCGCGAGGTTTCGGCCCGCGCGCGGGTGCGACTCGATCAGGCGCAAGAGCTGTTCGGCTCCAAGACCGGCTTGTTCATCGAGGTGCACAAGGCCCTGTCGGCTGAGCTGCATGCCGCCATGGTGGCCAGCCTTCCGCCCGACACCCGTCCCGACCTGCGCCGCCTGATGCGCACCCTCATCGTCACCGGGCTGGAGCACCTGCGCGCCGACCCGGCCAAGGCCCGCATCCTGGTCGGCGAGACCAGCCAGCTGCAGTGGCACGCCACCGCCCACCTGCAGACCTACCTGGAGCAGGCGGCCGTGCTGCTGCGCGCCCGCTGCGCCGAGCGCTTCCCGCGCGCCAGCGGTGCGGTCGACATCGAGGTGACCCTGGCCGGCCTGTTGGGCTACATCGTCAGCGCCGGCCGCTGCTGGATGAACCGGGGCTTCGACCTCAGCGCGCAAGAGCTGGCCGACCAGTGCCTGCTGCCCATCCTGGGCCTGCTGATGTGGCTGGAAGCCAAGGAAGTCAGCGCCGCGCCCTGAGTTGCTGCGCACAACGGTGCCCCCGAGCGCACCGCCTGTCATCTGGCACCGGATGGCCCCCACTGCGGGCCTGCCCCCCTGTTGCACGACCGGGCACGCCCCTAACATGCGCCGTGCTGTGCCCCCCGTCCAACCGGAGATCCCCACCATGAAGCGCACCCTCGCTGCCGCGCTGGCCGTGCTGGCCGCATGGGGGCTGATGAGCCCCCGCGCGGCCCAAGCCGCCACCTGCCCCACCCCCGTCGACCCCACCGCCACCGTGCTCAGCCAGGGCATGGGTCTGGGGCTGAGCAACACGCGCAACCCGGCCTCGCAGATCACCGCCGACAACGTCGCTTCGCTGCAGCTGGCCTACGCGCACGTGGCCGACGGCGCCACCGACAAAAAGGGCGCGCCGGTGGTCACCCGCCAGACGGTGTTCTTTGCCGAAGGCCGCGACCTGGTGGCGGCCGACCGCACCAGCGGCTGCATCCACTGGCGCTTCAGCGGCGTCAACCGCACGCTGCTGGGCACGCTGAAGAACCACATGCGCTCATCGGCCATCGCCTACCTGCCGCCGGAGGGCGATCGCCCAGCCGTGGTCTTTGCGGGTGACTTCTTCGGCAACCTGTACGCCGTGAATGCCGTCACAGGCAAGCAGTTGTGGCGCCAGTTCGTGGGCACCGACAGCGCCAACCACATGGTCACCGGCGCCCCCGTGGTGCACAACGGCACCTTGTATGTGCCGGTGGCCAGCAAAGAGGTGGTGACCGCCGCCCTCAATGTGTTTGGCAAGTGCTGCAGCTCGCACGGCCTGCCGCAGGCGCTCGACCCCTACACGGGCGCGGTGAAATGGACGTACCACACCGCCACGCCCGACGCGTCGGGCAAGCTCGCCAGCGGCATGAGCCTGTGGGGCGCCCCCCTGATCGACGAGCGCAACCAGACCATCCTGGTCGGCACGGGGCAGAACTTTGCGCCGCCCACCAGCAGCCGCTCAGACGCGATCATCGCGCTCGACCTGGCCACAGGCCGCGAGAAGTGGGTGTTCCAGGCCGAACGCAACGACGCCTGGACCTTTGCCTGCGTGGCCCCCAAGGGCCTCGATGGCGGCTGCAAGTTCACGCCGGGTGGCGACTTCGACTTCGGGGCGGCGCCCATGATGGTCACGCTGATGTCGGGTGAGCGGCGCGTGCTGGCTGGCGGCAAGAACGGCGTGGTCTACGCGCTGAACCCGGCCACCGGCGCGCTGATCTGGCAAACCCGGCTGGGCGTGGGCGGCGCACTCGGCGGCATCCATTGGGGCATGGCTGCCGATGCTCGCCGCGTCTACGTGGCCGTGGCCGACCTGACCATCCAGAAGTTCACCCGCATCAACACGCTGAACTTCCAGTCGCTGCTGGGCAGCAACTCGGCGCCCTCGGTGGGGGCCACGCCCGGCCTGTACGCGCTCGATCTGCAGACCGGTCAGCGGCTGTGGGAACGCCACCTGCGCCACACCCACAAGGGCCAGGAGGTCGACACCATCTTCTCGGCTGCGCTGACCGTGACCAACGACGTGCTGCTGGCCTCGGCCCTGAGCGGCGAGGTCGTGGCCCTGCGCGCCAGCAGCGGCGAAGAAGTCTGGCGTTACCAAAGCGCCATCGCGACGACCGACGTCAACGATGGCAAGGCCGGCTCGGGTGGGACGCTGGACGCCACCGGCGCCGTGCCCGTGGGCGACCAGTTGTTCATCAACTCGGGCTACAGCTCATTCGGCGGCCCCACGGCCTGGCACGCCGGCCCCGGCAACAGCCTGATGGTGCTGCGCCTGAGCGCGCCCTGATCCCGACCAATCCGGGCGCCTGTCAGGCGGCAGCCAGGGCCGCCTCGCGCTGCAGCAGCGCGGCCTTGCGCGCCACGCCCCAGCGGTAGCCCGACAGCCCGCCATCGGCGCGCACCACCCGGTGGCACGGGATCACCACCGCCAGCGGGTTGGCCCCACAGGCCTGCGCCACGGCCCGGTGCGCCCCTGGGCGCCCCAGGCGCTGCGCCAGTTCGGCGTAACTCACGGTTTGCCCGGGCGCGATGGCCCTCAGGCCTTGCCACACCGCCTGCTGGAACGCCGTGCCGCGAACGTCCAGCGGCCAATGCCAGGCCCGCTGCGGGTCCTGCACCGCTGCAGCCACCTCCTGCAGCCAGCGCTCACCCTCGGCCCCCGCAGGCTGCCAGCACCGATGCCCCATGCGGCGATGCAGGTCCGCGCGCAAAGCCTCGCGGTCATCGCCAAGCAAGATCGCGCACAGGCCTCGGGGCGAAGCCGCCACCAGCACGGCCCCCAGCACACAGTCGCCCTCGGCCACCCGCAGGGGCTCGGTCGCAGGCGCCCCGACGGGCGGCTTGGCAGCCATCCGTGTGGTGGCCATCGGCAAGGTGATTGGGGACATGCGCACACTGTACCCAGCGCAGCGGGCCTTGTCTGCCCCCGCTCAGGCCACGGGGCCATCGCCCCGCCCTGCGCCCCACCCAACGCTGGGCCGTCGGGCCGATCAGTGCGCCGGCGCCCGGCCAGCGTCAAAGTCCAGCAGCACGCTCGCCAGCTCCAGGGCCCGCCACAACTCCGGCGGCATGGCCATGATGCGCTCTGGCGTGCGCGCGCCCTCAACCCAGGCACCAATCTGCGCGTGCTGATCTGGCGTCAGCAAGTGGTTGGCCAGCATCTCATCGATCAACTTCATGATGGACCTCCGGTGTGGCGACCAGACCATGATGGCATGGTCGTGATGACCTTGCCATGCAAAGACGGGGCCAATCCATGGCGCTTTCCCGGACCCTACCCGATCAGGTGGTGGTGACACCCCTGTCAGGGGCAGCCCGATCCCATTACCCTGTGACTCGCCAAGACCTTCCCCGCGCGCTTACGATCACAGGATGTCTTTGGAAGCAGTACCTCCTCATCCAACCGCTGTGACCTTGCAGTCACCCCGCCCCATCGAACGCATCGTGATCGGCGAGGCCACGTCCGATGGCGCCGGCGTCAAACTCACGCGCGTGCTGTCGCACACGCTACAGCGCCGGCTCGATCCCTTCCTCATGCTCGATGCCTTTGGCAGCGACCAGCCCGACGACTACATCGCCGGCTTCCCCGATCACCCGCACCGGGGCTTCGAGACCATCACCTACATGCTGAGCGGCCGCATGTTGCACCGCGACAGCGCGGGCCACGAAGGCCTGATCGAGGCCGGTGGCGTGCAGTGGATGACCGCCGGCCGGGGCGTGATCCATTCAGAGATCCCCCAGCAAAGCGAGGGCCGCATGGAGGGCTTCCAGCTGTGGCTCAACCTGCCCGGCCGCGACAAGATGTGCCCGCCGTGGTACCGCGACTTCGCGGCGCACGAATTGCCCCGCCTGCGCACCGCCGAAGGCGCCGAGGTGACCGTGATCGCCGGGCACAGCCACGGTGTGGCGGGCGCCGTGCAGCGCGAAGCCACCCAGCCCATCTACCTCGACGTGCACCTGCCCGTGGGCGCCACGTTCGAGCAGGCCCTGCCGCCCGGCCACAACGCCTTGGTCTACGTGTACCGGGGCGCCATGCAGGTGGGCCCGGCCCAGCCCGATGACCCCACGGCCAACCTGCTGCCCGCCCAGCGCATGGCCATCTTGCGCAACAGCGTCGAGTTCGATGGCGTGCGCCTGATCGGCGCCCTGGCCGACGAGCGCGACCCCGAGGCAGGCACCCGCGCGCTCATCATCGCCGGGCAGGCCCTGCGCGAGCCCATCGCCCAGTACGGCCCCTTTGTGATGAACACCCACCAAGAGGTCTACCAGGCCGTGGCCGACTTTCAAGCGGGGCGCCTGGGGCGCGGCTGAGCCACAGCGTGGCGCGCATCACCCGTCAAAAGCGAGTCAAAGCAGCTTCAAACGCTGTTTACCCTTCGATTGAGGGCATGACAGGCGTCAAGGTGGGTACACAAGTGCGACGTGGCTGCGTATCGTCCAGCCACCTCACCACAGGAAGCCCCATGTCCACCTACGCCTCTCGCCACCTTGGTCTGGCCGCCCGCTGGGCCGCCCCTTTCGTCCTCGCCGCCGCCGTGCTGGCCCAGGCCCCGGTTCACGCGCAGACGGCCGCCCTGCAGGCCGTGCCCAGCGTCGACCTGCCCCGCTACATGGGTGATTGGTACCAGATCGGCTTCTACCCCAACAGCTTCCAGAAGCAGTGCGTCAGCGGCACCACCGCCAACTACGTGCTCAACGCCAACAACACCGTCACGGTGACCAACACCTGCACCACCGCCGAGGGCACGCCATCGGTGGCCGTGGGCACCGCACGCGTGCGCCAGCCCAAGGTGCTGGGCATCCCCGTGGGCCCAGGCACCACGTCGAAGCTGGAAGTGCGCTTTGCCCCCAACTATTTGGCCTGGATCCCGCTGGTGTGGGGCCCCTACTGGGTGATCCAGCTGCCCGAAGACTACCGCTACAGCGTGGTCAGCGAGCCCACCCGCACCTACCTGTGGATCTTGTCGCGCACGCCGCAACTCAACCCTGCCGACCAGGCCAACATCCTGGCCACGCTCAAGCAACAAGGCTTTGACACCAGCAAGCTGGTGTTCCAACCCCAGCCCTGATCTGTGGCTGAGGCGCCCCATCTGGGCGGCGCCTCAGGCTCCGGCACAATGCGGGGCCTATGACCGAACCCCAGACCGACGCCCCGACCGACGCTGCCGCCAGGCTGGCGGTCGGCACCGCGACCGATCTGCCAGGCTTGCCAGACACCCCGACTGCCGACGCGCATGACGCGGCCAGCTTCGAGAGCAGTTTTCGCGAGCCGGGCTTGGCCCACGAATCGGCCCAGGCCTGGGCCCTGGGCCAGCGCCTGCCGCTCATCGACGCCCTGCGCGGCCTGTTTTCTGGCCCGCAAGCTGGCGTGCAGCTGCGCCTGTGGTGCCTGCTCGAACTCGCCGCCCTGCCCCAGGCCCGCCTGAGCCGCGACGACATCCAGCGCCTGTTCCACGCCGTGCGCCCCGAGCCGCTGGACGCCGTGCTCAAGCGCCTGCGCGAGCTGGCCTTGCTGGTGTGGGACGCCACCGCGCAGGACTACCACCTCTCCACCCTGGCGCAAACGCTGGTGCCGCTGCTCATGCCGCTGGCCACGCCCGTGGCCCGGCCCGACGACGGCGAGCCCGCGCCCCCGCTCAGCCCAGAAGACGAAGAGATGGGCGCCCTGCTGGCCCAGGTGGCCGGCGCCCAGCAGCTGGGCCTGGTGAATGCCAACCAGCTCAAGCACCTGCATGCCCAGCTGGGCCGCTTGTACGACGAGTTTGCCGACGCCATTGCCAGCGGCTCCGAATCGCGCCTGCGCGCCGCCCAGCCCCGCTTCGACCGCGCGCTCGACCTCGTGGGCCGCGCCGGCGAGGCCCTGACCGCGCTGATCCGCGCCGAGCACACCGACCCGCGCCTGGAGCGCGAAGCCCGCGCCATCGGCCAGGAACAGGCCCGCCTGCTGGCCATGGCCAGCCAGTTCACCCGCGCGCTGCAACAGGCCGACCGCCAGCGCGTCACCTTGGGCTCCACGGGCCTCACCACGTCAGACGTGCGCCTGTGGCTGCAAGGCCACCCGGACTTGTCTGAGCTGATGGGCGCCGCGCTGTCCATGCCGGTGCGCCCGGTGTTTGTGAGCCCACACGACCTGGTGGACGTGGCCGAGGCCGAGTTCGAACGCGACCGCCCCGGCGCCGGCACCGCCGAGGCCCTGCCCCCACCGGCCGCAGCGGCAGATGGCACACTGGACGTGCTGAGCCTGCCGCCCGAGCTGGGCCACCTGATCTCGATGTTCAGCCGCTGGCCAGAGAAAGACAACGAAGACGGCCTGGCCGCCACCGCCCCGCGCCCGCTGGCCGACGCCGTGCTGGGCGGCCGCTTCGCGCAGGCCGCCTACCGCCTGCAGCTCATGCCCCTGCTGGGCGACGCCCAGGCCCAGACGCTCAACGGCATGACCGGCGACCTGGCCCGCAGCGGCTGGCGCTGGCAGGCCACGCCCCGCCTGATCGAGACCCCTGACGAGGCCGTCGCCCTGATCAGCGAAGGCCTGCTGCGCCCGGTCGATGCCGACGGCCACGTGCTGCCCCTGCCCGCCGGTGAAGACGGCCAGGTGCCCACGCTGCGCGCCACCGACACCCTGGTCAACGCGCCCAACGACCACCAGCCTGCCGAAGACGACGCCGCCGGCGACGCCCCCGAGGGCGTGACCTTGCCGGGCCAGGCCGCGGCCAAAGCCACCAAGCCGGGGCCAGGTCGCCGCAAGCCTGACGCCCGGGGCACCAAGGCGCCCAAGCTGCCCAAGGCCCCACCCCGCACCGGCACCTGATCGCAGCACCTGACCGCAGCACCTGACCTGGCACCTCACGCCCCGCAAGCCCGCCACCTCGCCCAGCCACACGACCCCACACGCCCATGAGCACCCTGGACGACGCCGCCCTGCTCGCCGCTGAACTGCTGGCCCGCCGCTGGCTGCCGCGACAACACCCCAAAGTGCGCCGCGCACTGATCGACGCCGACCTCTGGCAGGCCACGCAAGAGCGCCTGGCGCAAGTCGGCCTGCGCCTGATCGACAACCTCTACGCCGACCACGTCAGCGTGGCCCTGCTGCGCCCCGCCGAAACCGCCGTCTTCGGCGAATCGGGGCTCAACAGCCACAACAACATCGACCTGCCGCGCGACGCGGTGTCGCTGCTGGTGGTGCTGTGGTCGCTCATCATCCTGCCCAAGCGCGAACGCCAGCAGGCCCGCGCCAGCAAGCCGCAGGGTGACGACCAGAACGACATGTTCGGCAAGGACCGCCCCATGCCCACGGCCGCCAGCGTCAGCCCGCACGTGAGCTACCGCGCGCTGCTGGCCGACTTCGGCGTCCAACTCGGCAAGAAAACGCGCCTGGACACCAACCTGCGCCGCCTGGAAAACCACGGCTTCATCACCCGCCGTGGCGAAGACATCGCCGAAGGCCCGCTGCTCGATTTGCTGCTCGACTACGACGCCCTGGCCCCGCGCATCCTGCAAGGCGCTTTGGGCGATGTGCTGGCCCAGGCCCGCAGCCTCACCACCAACCTGCCGCTGGCGCTCACCCAGCCCGCGCTGGAAGAGGTCGACGACCTGGATGACGTGAAGCCGCTGATCGACTTGCGCACGCACGTGTTCGACGACGCCCCGGCCGCTGATGCCGCACCGGCCGACGACGACCGCCACCCCGACACCGACCCGGCCTGACGATGTTTCACCTGCAATGCCTTGAACTGCTGCACTGGGACTACTGCCAGCGCCTGACCCTGCCGCTCGACGGCGCCATCATCACCGTGGCCGGCCCCAACGGCTCGGGCAAGACCACGCTGCTGGACGCCATGCGCACCCTGCTGGGACTCGATTGCTCGGGCGGGCGCAACTACAAGACCTACGCCCGCCACGCCAACGCCGACAGCGCCTGGCTGCGCGCCACGGTGGACAACCGCCCGCGCACCCGCCAGTCGTCGAACCGGCCGTTTGCCCGCTGCCTGCTGTACGCCGACGTGGTGACCCTGGTCTGCCGCATCGACCGCAACGGCGGCGACTGGACGCGCCGCTACGTGATGGTCGAAGGCGACGTGTCGATCGAAGAGCTGATCGAACGCGGCGACAAAGACTGGCTGGGCATCGACAACTGGCGCAAGCGCCTCGAAGGTGCGGGCTTGAGCCGCGCCATCGCCAAGGTGCTGGCGCTGGAGCAAGGCCAGACCGACCGCCTGTGCGAATACAGCCCGCGCGAGCTGCTGCGCCTGGTCTTCGACGTGTTCGGCGATCAAGAGGTGCTCGACCGCTACGACGAAGCCCGCGACCACCAGCGCCGCCTGCTGCAAGAAGTCGAGGCCGCCGAGCGCGAGCTCTCGCACGCCAAGGCCCAACGCGCCGAGCTGGAGACGCGGGTCAACAGCTTCCGCCAGTGGGAGCTCAAGTGCGAAGAGCGCGAAACCCTGGGCACCGAGGTCGTGCCCGTGCTGGGCAACGTCGAGACCCGCAAGCAGCTGGGCCACAAGCTGCGCGAGCTGCACCGCCAGCGCCTGCAATCGGCCACCGACCGCCGCCAGCACGGCGAGGTCAAGGCCGAGCTGCTGCGCACCCTCGACGAGCAAAACACCGCCGCCGCCCAGGTCGAAGACCTGGAGGCCCAGGTGCGCACCGCCCGCCGCCTGCAAGAAGAGGCCCGCGACGCCGAGCGCCCCATCGAGCTGCAGGTCAAGCGCGCCGACGAGCTGCAAAACCTCGCCGTGGTCGAAGGTGATGCCGACAAGCTCAGCACCCGCATCCACGAGCTCAGCGAGCAAAAGCACAACCTCACCACGCAATGGCAGCGCCTCAAAGACCAGCGCGACGAGGCCCAGCGCGCCTTGGGCGGCCTGCAAGGCCAGCGCCTGGCCCCGCCGCCGCCCGAGGTGCAGCGCTTCCGCCGCACGCTCGATGAGGCCGGCATCCGCCACCACGTGGTCAGCGACATCATCGAGATCACCGACGAGAAGTGGCGCGCCGCCGCCGAGGGCGTGCTGCGCGGCAGCCGCTGGGTGGTGGTGCTCGACAAGCCGGGCCAGGAGGCACAAGCCATGGCCCTGGCCGAGCGCGAACGCTTCCGCCACTACATCGTGGCCGAGGCCGAAGACGCGCCCGCCAAGCCCGATGCCGACAGCCTGTTGGCGGTGTTGAAGGTGAGCGCCCCCGCGCCGCACTGGCTGCTGCGCCAGCTCGAAAACATCCAGCGCGTGGCCAGCACCGAACAAGGCGTCAAAACGCGCGGTGAATGGATCACGCCTGATGCCTACCACCGCGACAACCGGGGTGGCCGCTCGGTCTGGGTCGACCCCAGCCAGTACCAGTTCGGCGCCAGCGCCGTGGCCTCACGCCGCGAATCCATCGAGCGCCGCCTGGCCCAGTTGGATGAAGAGATGACCCGCCTGGTGCGCGACCAGGCCTTCTTCGACCGCCAGCTCAAGGACGCGCAGCAAGCCGCCCAAGGCTTCACCGCCGCGAAAGAGCTGGCCGACCGTCACGCCGAGTTCGCCGAAGCCCGCCGCCAGCTGCCGCTGCTCAAGCAGGCCCGTGTGGACGCGGGCGAGCGCTGGCAGGCGGCCGAGCAGCAGCTCAAGCACGCCGTGGTGCGCCACACCAACGCCCGCCACGCCTATGCCCAGGCCCAAGAGCGCCTGGCCCATCTGGAGCAACGCACCGCCCAGCACGAGCGCGAGTGGCAGCTGCGCTTTGACGACATCAAGGGCCAGGCCGTGATGGCGCGCGAGGTGAAGCTGCAGATGCCGGTGCGTTGGCGCACGGCCGAGCGCATCGCCGAGATGCAGGCCAAGTACGGCAACGCCACGCAGGCCCGCCTGCGCTCTGAAGCGGTGGAGCGCGAACTCAACGAAGGCCAGTGGGAAACCGATGGCACCGTCATCGAGCAGCTCACGCTGATGAACGCCAACGTGCTGCGCCAGGAAGACGAGCTGCAGCAGCGCAAGGCCAGCAACGCGGCGGCCGGCATCGCCGTCGACAACGCCCGCGACCGCTACACCGACGTGCTCAAGGCCACGGTGCGCCGCTACCGCAAGAACATCATCGAGCTGGGCCAGCTGGCCGGCGTGGAAGTGAACGCCGAGCTGCCGCACCTCGATGGCGACGACACCATCTTGCGCCAGGCCGAGCTGCGCGTGCACTTCAACTTCGACGGCAAGGGCACGATTGGCCTCAACGACGGCGAAGCCTCCGGCGGCCAGCAGGTGATCAAGTCGCTCATCTTGCTGGTGGGCCTGATGAAGGACGACGAGACCCCGGGCGGCTTCGTCTTCATCGACGAGCCGTTTGCCCACCTGGACGTGCGCAACATCCAGCTGGTGGGCCACTTCCTGCGCTCCACGCGTGCGCAGTACGTGCTCACCACACCGATCACGCACAACGTCGAGGTGTTCGAGCCCGCCGACATCACCCTGGTGACGGCCAAGAAGCCCAAGGGCGCGCGCTGGGCGCCGCCCATCGGGGTGCTGCAACGCCGGGTGCCGGCCGAGGCCTATTGACCTGGTGACCCTTGCGGCTGGACCTGTCGGGTGCGCAGGTCCACGCAAAAGCGCTGGCCCCGCGCGTTGCGCACCTGCAGGTGATGGCGCTTGGCGTGCAGCTGCAAGGCGATGATGTCCACCTCGCGCTTGTCGGTCTCCAGGTCGGGATCACCCTGCAGGCCATAGACCTCCAGCTCCCAGAGCAACGCACCGGTGTCGACACGGGTGGCGCGCAACAGACCGGCACGGCCCGCGCTGTAGCGCACCCCGTCGTGCACCACCGGCTTCACCCGGGCAGGCGCCGCGCGCTTCTTGCTCACCGCTTCGGCGGGGGCGGCGGGCTCAGCCGCAGCTGAAGCCCCCGCAGTCGCTGCAGCCACCTCTGCCATGGCCGTCTCGGCGCCAGCCGGGATCGGCACCGCCAGCTGCACGCACAGCAGTGCGGCCAGCGCCGCCCAGCCGACTGGTGGCCTCAGAGGGCTGCGCAGTTGACGGCCCCGGTGGACGCTCATTTGGCGCTCACCTGCCGGCTGTCCAGGTCCACCTCGAACGATTGCCCACGCTCGTTGCGCACCGTCAGGCGGTTGCCAAACCAGCCCAGCGACAGCCCCGTGATCAGCACGTCCTGCTTGTCGTCTTCCATGTCGCCGTCGTAGTGCACCTCGTAGACCTTGAGCACCCACAGCTCGGCGCCCGAGGCCTCGTCCACGGCCGCGATCAGGCCGCCGTTCTGTCCCAGGCCGCGGCCCTTGCCACCAGCCACCACTTCATAGCGCACGCCCTTGCGAGAGACGGGCGACACCCGTTTGCCTGCTGACCTCATGTTGCGATCCCCCCGTTCAGTACAGCACGTCGGTGCGGTCGCCCGCAGGCAGCATGCCCACCAGGTCGACCACGAAGTAGGCCCAGCTGTCGGCATTGTTCAGAGCCTTGGCCGGCGGGAAGACCGTGTCCGGCGCCAACCCATCGTAGTCGTAACGGTTGTCGTCGGTGCGCACCTCGCGGTGCGAGAGCTCGTGGATGATGGTCAGCGCGGCCTTCCACTGCAGGTTCACGCGCTTGGCCGCTTTGACGGCCGCGCCCTGCATGTAGACCACGTTCATGGCTTCGCTCTTGTAGACGAAGGCCCAGTCCTTCCAGCCGCCACTGGTGCGGTCAGGTGGGTGATCCGAGAACACCAGTTTGCCCGAGGCACACACCGCCTCGATCTTGCGCAGCCCAGCCATCAGGGTGGTGCGGGCCATCTCGACATCCTGCGCACTGCCCGACGCGCCGGTGAACCAGTCGCGGATCATCTGCTTGGTGGTGTCCGAGTTGTTGCCCAGCTCGACAATGGCCCGCTGCGTCCAGGCCTTGGCCAGCAGCAGCGATTCGGCCAAGCCTTTGCGGGCCCCGGCGTCATACACCTCGGTCTCGTGCGAGACCTTGGACTTGATGGTGCCTTCGGTGCCCTGCACCTCGTCAAACACCCACTGTCCATACGACTTGGTGCCGGCGTAGCACCACACCTGCTGCGAGCCGTGCTTGCCCGCCAGGTACAGGTGCTTGAGGAACTTGATGGTGGCCGCACGGTCGGCCAACGAGCCCGGCGAGGTCTTGTTCGTGGCCGCGGCCACGATGGCATCGCCCACGCCCCCGCCCATCACCGAGGCCACGATGCGGCCGTGCTTGGTGTCCTTGCTGAGCTCCTTGCGCAGCACATCCAAGGCAGCGGCCTGCATCTCTTCGGGGCCGTCTGCGGCCAGCAGCTGCGTGAACTGGGGCGACTTGAAGAGCTTGTCCCAAGCCGCTTCGAACTTCTGCCCAGACACCACATCGCTGGCCTTCTGGTAGGCCTCGGAAAACTTGTCCATGCACACCCCTTGCGTCTTGCGCCAACCGCTGTTGGACGCCTAATCTAGCGCGCCCATTTCTCGGCAAGGGGTGAAGAAGGTCACATGGCGGGGTGCCCAGCCGCGCGGCGCCGCGCCAAACCCAGACCCAGCAGTCCCAGGCCCATCAAGGCCCAGGTGCCAGGCTCAGGCACTGCCGCGACCTGAAGGGTCAGCAACGGGCTAAAGAAAGCATCGGGGTTGCTGTACATGGCGCTGGTGATCGTCAGGTAGTAATTGGCCGTCGAAATGCCCACGACGCTCGCCGTGTCAACCAGCTTACCCAGG
>JACCDX011096616.1_pt1 | contig 18203 bp, 13 predicted proteins | sample 7449681 | NCBI WGS metagenome assembly JACCDX01 (sample SAMN15323450, study PRJNA562643) | freshwater metagenome | isolation source: river surface water | place: USA:Blue River Watershed | collected 2017-08-18
CGGCCGTGAGCGTATGGTCCGCGGTGAGCGCGGTGGGGGGCGGGGGGGGGGGCGTGCGACCGAGGCGGCGGATGAGCTGGTCTTGATAAAGCGAGAGCGGCTGCAACGCGGCGCCGATCCCGGCGCCCTCGGTATGGTCGAGCGGAGCAGTGCGCGCGGCGGGCGTCGTCGTGGTGTTGACGATACCGGTCGCCGGACCGCGGGTCCCGATGACGTAACCGTAGCGGGCCTGTTCGCTGCGGACGATGTAGGTTTTGTTCGACTGGTAGGCGAGGCCGACGAGATTCCAGAACACGGAATGCACCGCGGTCTGGCCGTGGCGGGGCTCCGAGCCGAACTCGCCGCGATAAAAGGCGTCGAAGAAATCGCGGTCCAGCTGGACGCCATCGATCAGGTTGGACTGGCTGAGATGCTGGTGGTGATCGCTGCCCTCGCCGCCCGGGTCACCGTTGCCCGCGGCCTGGAAGCGGGTGTGCTGCGCGAGGCCGCCGTGAACCACGTTGCCGGAACAGGCCATGCCGTTGAAGACGAACCCGTGACGATAATGGCGCGCGATGGAGTCGCGGATGAGGCACTCGTTGCTGTTGCTCGTGCGATACATGTAGCCGTTGCCGCCGCCGCCGCCGTAGAGCGGGCGTTGGAACTCGCACCGGCGCACCGTGACGCTCCGGCAATTCTCCAAGCGGATGCCGTTCGACAACACATGCATGTCGAGCGTGTTGCCCGGCGGCCGGTAGGAGGCGACGCCGGAAATCCAGCAATTGCGGGCCCCGGTCAGACCGATGGCGAACGAGCCGTCCACGTCGTAGGCGCCGCTGCCCGCGGTGTCGAAGTCGTTCGAGCCCCAACCGGTCGCGCTCGTGCCGTTGGGGTGCTGGCGGTTGCCGATCGAGAAATTTTCCAGGCCCACTTCCTCGACGTGGCGCACCGCGCGGTAGAGACGCGCGTTGTCGCGCGTTTTGAGATAATAGCGGATCGGCACGTCGATCGTGAGGCGCGAGCCCGCCGCATCGATCGCGACGATCTGCCGTTGGAAGCGCACGCCGCCGAGATTGGCGCCCAGACCGCCCCAGACGTCGGTCATGTTATGCTCGGCAATGAAGGCTTCGGTGGCGTCGGCGCGCAGAATGATCCAGTCGCCGACGTCGAGCCCGGTTGTGCTCGCGACGGGAATTGTCACGGTCGGTTTCAATAGATCCTCGGTGATGCGCGGCTGCGGGCTGCCGGCGGCCACGGCGCTCCAATTCGAAGTCGAGCCTTCGACCGCGATCACGTCTTTGTCGCGCATCGTGAACGAGTCGTTGAAAATGAAGGTGCGATCACGCCCCGCCCCGCGCAGCACGATGCCGTTGGCCCCGATGCGCAGCGCGTAGGCGTTGGTCCCGCGCGGCGCGACCTTGAAGGTGCCGGCTGGCAGGGCCACGACGCCGCCGCCCGCCGCCGCGGCGGCATCGATCGCCGACTGGATGGCCACGGTCGAGTCGGCGGCACCCGTCGGGTCGGCGCCGTAGGTCGTCACATTGAATACCGGCGAAAGTATTTCCGGAATGTCGACTTCGCCGTTCCGATAACCGGCATAGGAAAAATCCTGAATCAACTTGTCGGTCTCGAAGCTCAGGTTCGTTGGCGGCGTCCAGTTTGTCGGATACAACGTGCTGCGCCACGGGGTCTGGGCGGAAACCAAACCGGCGAGGCCGAGCGACAACGAAAGCAGGACAAAGCCGCGAAGCCGAGGGGTGGGGGGCATCTGCTTCGTATGACGATTGCTTCGATTGCGTCGAGGGCTATTTCCCGCCGTGAAGCGCGCCGGATCGTGCACTATTCCGCTGCGGTTGGCGCAATTCATGTATAGTCCAGGCGGGCCGCAGTAAGTGAATCTCGCGAGCCGACCAAAGCACGGTGGTCGCCGGCGTGCCAATTGAAGATGATATTGGCTGTCGCTGCTTCTCGCCGCCGAACCCGCCGTTGTTGGAGGAGCGACGTTCGCCCGGTGCAAACTGAACATCTCAACGGCTTGCCCGCCTCGTGTCGCTTGTCCCCGCTCATCCCGGAAGCTCCCGCGCCTCTTTCATCCGCGACGGGCCAAAGGAAATAAAACAGCGATGCGGCTGCCCTCGCTATGTCGCGCCGCTGTTGGCATCATCGCCGGCCGACGACTCACCAGGAGTCCCGCGCGAAACGGCGTCTCAGGCCGGACCGTGCGAATATAATGAATCAAGTCGAAGGCTTCTATTCCGAGCGAGGTCGGCGGCGTGGCAACGGGCGCCCCTGGCCTGAGGCGTTTTGAAATACCTTTGCCTCTATAGCAGCCATCTTGCCGCACGTTTTGGTTCGTGGCGGCAATCGGAGAGGGCTGCCAGTGCAGGTTGCCCGTTGGCCGACCCGGGCGAGCGGAGGGGCTGCCGCGGCGGGAGCGACCAGGCGTTGGGGCTGCGATTGCGCGCGCGGAGTGCGCCGGGTGGAAAAATCACCGGCCGAATCCGACCATGGGGCACCTTGACCGGTCGGTCGCCCGGCGGCGACCGCGTGATGAAAACGCGATCACGTCGTTGACCGCATGTGCTCCGACACCGGGCGGCTTTCCCCTCCTGCCTGCTCGATCCTTGGTTTGTTTGCCCCGCACCTGACTCACGTTCCCCGGTGCAGCCATACGTCCGAATGGAGGAGGCCCCAGTCGAAGGTTCGGCGCGCGATTCGGTGGAAACCGTGGGAGCGCAGCAGGTCGTCGGGCGGAGTCAGACGGAGGGCGGGCAAACCGGCCACCCGGCGAAAAAAGGCATACATGAGCGCGTGCACCGCGCGGGCCCGCCAGCGGGCCGGTCCCGCGGGCGGAACCGTGAAATCGGCGACGAACCAGAGGGCGCCGGGTGCCGCTCCGCGGGCAAGGCGGGCGATGAGGGCGGCGAGCTGCTCGGGCGGAAAACAGTCGAGAAAGAAGCCCGTCGCGATCGCATCAAACGGGGCGTCGGGCTCCCACGCGAACACGTCACCGTGGCACCAGCGGACCCGCGCGGCGGCGGGGCCGAGGCGGCGCTGCGCCGCGGCGAGCATGCCGGCGCTCGCTTCGACGCAGGTCAGCTCCGCCTCCGGGAAGCGCGCGGTGCAGGCGGCGGCGAAGCGCCCGTGCCCTTCGCCGACGCTCAGGATGCGCCGCCGGCCCTCCAGCCGGTCGAGCCAGGCGGTGCGCGCGCGCTGGAGTCGATCGCCGGCGAGCAGGGCCTCCATCCGGTCGTAGTGGGGCGCGAGCCGGTCGAACGTCATTCGAGCCGCCAGATCCAGCCGGACACGAGCGCGCCGACGGTGTAGGCGGCGACATCCCGCGGGTCGCCGGTGGCGTGGGAGAAACACCAGGGCGCGATCACCTCCGCCGCGACGGACCATACCCCGAGGTGCAGGAAAATTTCCGACCAGCGGGGTTTCGCGTCGCTCGCGCGCAGGCCGAGCCGGCGCTGCACCCACAGGACCAGCGGGAGCGCCGCCGGGATCAGCAGCAGATCCGAGAAATGGTTCCGCAGGAAAGCGCCGCGCAGCGTGGCGGGAAGCAGCCACCGATTGGCCGCGTAGCAGGCGCAGGCGACGAGACAAACCGGATCGCGGGCGTAGCCGAACGACTTCACAGCAGGCCGGCGATCAGCAGCCCGGAGATCAGGGCCAGCACGAGCTTGAAGGTGAATTTGGTGCAGTCGCCGGTCGGAAGCTGAAACATGGCGGACGACTAGCGGCGGCGCGGTAAATGGCAACGCGCGGCCGCTTCCGTTTTTCCCGGAGGGGGCGTCAGTCCTGTTGGTCGCGCGCGAAGATTTTCTGCGCGCGAAGGATGTCGTGCATCGTGATCACCGCGATGACGCGTCCGGCCGGCCCGGCCTCGTCCTGCACGACGAGCAAACCGCTGGGCGACCCGACGATGAGGTCGGCGACCTCGCGGAGCGGAGTGGCGGCCACGCAAGTGACCGCCGGCTCCAGCACGGGGGCGCGACCGGCCGCGAGGGCAATTTCAGCTTCGCGCCGCGTGAGAACGCCCGTGAGGCAGTCGCGCTCCACCACGGGAAACCGGGTTTGCGTATGGGCCTTGAGCCAATCGCGCAGCGCGTCCGGGCCGAGGTCCCGCACGACGATCGGTGAGAAATTTGCGATGCGTGCGACGGGCAGTTGCATCCAGGTGCGCAGGCTGCGCGGCGGCACGATGCGCTCCAGGTGATGGCCGTCCTGCGCGAGAACGGCCTCGTAAAGGTTCTCCCGCGCAAGCCGGCGGCTGATCGTCTGGCTGACGAGCGCGCCCAGCATCAGCACCGGCACGAGGGCGAATTCATGGGTCATCTCGAACACAATGAGGATGCCCGTGACCGGGGCCCGCACCACGGCGCCGAGGCACGCGCACATGCCCACGACGGCCAGCGTGACCTGATCGGCGGAGGTCAGCGGCAGCACCAGGCCGCCGAGCCCGGCAAGGGCGGAACCGGTCATCGCGCCGAAAAACAACGTCGGGGCGAAAATGCCGCCGCAGCCCCCGAGTCCGTAGCAGACTGCGGTCGCGGCAAGTTTGGCCACGAGCAGCAGAGCCGCCAGGTGCCAGGCCAAGCGACCGTCGAGCGCGAGAGACAGGTCCGTGTAGCCCAGGCTGAACACACCGAGATGGCCGGTCGCCACAAAGACCGTCGCACCGATTGCCCAGACCGCGATGCCACCCAGCATGACCCGACTCCAGGCAGGCAGGGCGTGGGGGCGCTTGTTGATGCCCCGCAGTCCCAAGGCGAGTTTTTGGAACCAGCAGCCCGCCAGCGCGGCGGACGCCGCGACCAGCGGGGTCAGGGCGTAGCCGATCCATCCGGGGGCGCCCTGGCCGTGCAGCAGGAAGGCGGGTTGCGCGCCGAGCAGGCCATGGGCCACCAGCGCGCCGAGCACGGCCGCCAACAGCACGCTGCCCAGCAACCGGCTGTTCAGGTCGCCGATGATTTCCTCGAGAACGAAGGTCACGGCCGCGAGCGGCGTGTTGAACGCGGCGGCCAAGCCGGCGGCGGCGCCAGCGGCGGCGGCGGTGCGGCGATCGTTCTTCGCCGCGCCGAACAGGCCCGAGACCTGCGACGCCACACCGCCCGCCAATTGCACGGACGGACCCTCGCGGCCCAGACTGCTGCCCCCGCCGACGCTGAGGACGCCGCCGATGAACTTCACCCAGACCACCCGCCACGGCACATAGCCAAAGTCCTTCCAGAAGGCCAATTTCAGCTGGGGGATGCCGCTGCCCGCGGCCTCGGGACAAAAGCGCGTCAACAACCAACCTGCCGTCGCCGACGTGCCCGCCACCAGCGCGAAGCTGCCGAGAAGGAAGTTGAGGCGGGAAGACTGGGCCAGCGATTCCAGGCCGTGCTGATAGATCCAATGAATGGACAGGTGGAAGAGCACCGCCACGAGACCGGCCACGATCCCGAGAATCATGGTGACCACCACCGGCCGGGCGCGGGTTGGCAGCCGTTGGATCAGGTGCGAGGCGGAAAGGGCGAGCACGGACCCACTGTTTGATCCCGAGGCGGGCTTTCAATCCTCTTGGCGGACGACTCCGGCGACGAACGCCGCGTGTGCGGTTCGAGCCGGCCCCGGGGTGGCGGCGGGGCCGGATGCGAGGCAAGGCCTACGCAACTGCCGCGCACAGGCGGAAGCGCGGCTCGGCCACCGCCCGGAGGATGGTCATGCGCGACGCGGTGAAGGTATGCGGAGCAAAGCCTTCGATGCGCTTGTGGCCGATCGACTCGCCGCGGGCGACTTCCGCCCAGGTGTCATCGGGATGGCGCCCGGCCAAGCCAAAGCGGTGCACCTGCTTTCCATGCGCGTGATCTTCGCCGAGCACGAGACTGGAGAGCGACGTCGAGGCGGCGGCTCAAGGTCAACGACCTCGCTGCTTCCCGCGGTGGAGGCGACGGCCCGGCCCCGGCGGCGGCGGACCTCCGCGGCGAACTCGGCCAGCCGCCGGATGTCGGGCTCCGGCATCAGGCCTTCGGGGGCACCGCGTCCTCGGCGACGACGTTGCGGTGGCGACCGGCAGACTCGATATCCCTCAATCAGGTCCGGGTGGTGGCGGCGTGCGGGCTCCGGACAAGCCGTGCCGGTGTTGGGCCGGAGCCAGCCGCCACGCGGGGGCAGGTCTCTCCGTTCAGGGCAACGCGACCTGGAGCAGGCGGACCGCGTGGGCGGCCGGCTGCTTGGCTTTGGCCACGTCAAATCCGTCCCATCCGGCGCCGGCGATGAAGGTCGGGCGATCGCCGACCAGCGCGATCGTGGTCACATCGGCGAGTGCCGCGCCGCCGGCGGCGAGGACATCGACGCGGGTGACGGCCGAGGCGTCGGGGGCGAGGGCGAGGTGGAGGATGCGGGTGGGTGTCACGCCGTTTTGGGTGGCGACGAGGCCCTCGGGCGCGAGGGCGAGCCCGTCGATGCCGAGCAACGTGGTGCCGGCGGGCGGAGCAAAGGCGCGGATCCGGCCCTCGGGCAGCTCGAGTGCGAAGAGGCCGTTGCCGTAGTCGGCGACGATCAGCTCGCGGTTGCGCAGGACCATACCCTGGAGCGAGCCGAACGCGGGGTTGTCGGAGAGTTTTTCCATTTCTTCGGCGCCGGGTGCGAGTTGCCAGACAACCGGTGCTTTGCTGTCGGTGGCGTAGACGGTGCCGTCGGGCGCGACAACGACGTCGCCGAGCGCATGGTCGCGGCCGTCGGCGGGGACGTGGACGACGCGCCGGAGTTCGCCCTTCGAGAGGGAGAACTCCGCGAGGGCGGCGGCTCCCTTCAAAGCCGGCGTGTAGCCGGCCATCTCGGGCAACGCGGCCGTGGCCGCCCAGAGGGCGTCGCGCGCCTCGTCGAGCGCGAGGCCAAAGACGCCGAGCAATTCGTCGTCTTCCGCACTGAAGCGCGTGACCCGGCCGTCGGCGTCGCGGCGCCAGATGCAGCGGTGGTGCACGTCGCTGAGAAAGAGGTCGCCGGTGCGCGGCCGGTAGGCGAGGCCCTCGAGGATGCCGGTGCGCCCGGGGAGTTCGGCGAATACCTCGGGCGCGCCCCGGGGTTCGCGGTGGGAGGCGAGCTGCGACACGACGGCGGCGAACGGTGCGGAACCTTGGAGGGCCGCGAAGTCGGGATCGCGCTCGACCGGCATGTAAACGCCGAGTCCGGCGAGGCGGCGCAGCGTGGCGAGGGCGGCGTCGCGCGCGCCGGTGAGGGTCTGGAGGGCGGCCAAATTGTGCAGGTAACGCGGCGAGTCCGGCCGGAGCGCGAGGGCGGCCTCGGTGGCGGCGAGGGCGGCGGGGTAGTCCTTGCGCTCGTAGGCCGCGCGGGCGACGGCGCGGTGGGTGTAGTGGGTGGGCGCGTCCGCGGCCGCGGACGCGGGCACCACTCGCCACGCGGAGAGGGCGAGGAGGCCCCCGAGAAGGAGCAGAGACGGACGGGCGCGGACGACGGGGACGCGGGCGGGAATCCGGGCCGGAGGGATGGGCATGCGCCGAGGGTGCGGGACCGGTGGCCGGGCACAAACGGGAAACGACGAACGGTGGCGGGCGGGCGGCGGGCGGAGTTTGCGTTTGCCCCGTGCCGGGCGGGGCGCCACGGTGCCCGGTTCCGTCCCATGAGCGAGCACACTCCCGACATCTCCCACGACCAACATGCCGTCCGGCGCGCGAAGCTGGCCGACCTGCGGGCCGGGGGCTTCGATCCGTTCCGCGCCAACGTCGCGACCACGCACTTCTCGGCCGACGCCAAAGCGCTTTACGTCGACGGGCAGGATTACGCGACGACGGTGACGGTGGCGGGCCGGTTGACGACGTTCCGGGTGCAGGGCGGCAGTTCGTTCGTGAAGATTTTGGACCAGCAGGGCCCGATCCAGCTCTACTTCCGCAAGGATGTGCTCGGCGAGGAGCGCTACGGCGTCTTCAAAAAGTCGCTCGATCTGGGCGACATCATCGGCGTCACCGGCGCGCTCTTCAAAACCAAGACCGGCGAAATCACCGTGCGGGTGGATGCCTTCACGCTGGTGGCGAAAGCGCTGCGGCCGCTGCCGGAAAAGTTCCACGGCCTGAGCGATCCGGAGATCATCTACCGCCAGCGTTACCTCGACGTCATCATGAACGCCGAGTCGCGGTCGCGGCTGATGCTGCGCTCCAAGGTCGTTTCGCATATCCGGCGCTTTCTCGAGGCCCAGAGCTTCATCGAGGTGGAGACGCCGGTGCTGGAGTCGACGGCGGGCGGCGCGGCGGCGCGGCCGTTCGTGACGCACCACAATGCGCTCGGCGCGGATTTCTACCTGCGTATCGCGACGGAGCTGCGCCTGAAGCGCATGCTGGTGGGCGGGTTCGACCGCGTGTTCGAAATCGGCCGCATTTTCCGCAACGAAGGCGTGTCGCGCCGGCACAATCCGGAGTTCACGATGCTGGAAGTCTACCAGGCTTACAGCGACTACCGCGGGATGATGACGCTGATCCGCGGCATGCTCACCACGCTGGTGCGCGACGTGGTGAAGCCGGCGGACGGCTCGCTGAAGATCAAACACGCGGCGAGCGGCCAGGACATCGACTTCGGCGGCGAATGGCGCGAGGTGAAATACAAGGACCTGATCCGCGAGGCGACCGGGGATGCCGACTGGTTTGCCCGGCCGAAAGCGGAGAAAATCGCGAAGGCGGAGGCGATGGGACTCGGCATCAATCCGGCGTGGGAGGAATTCGAGATCACGAACGAGATCTTCTCGAAGAAGATCGAGCCGACGCTGATCCAGCCCACGTTTGTCACGCACCTGCCGAAGGAGCTTTGCCCGCTGGCGAAGATCACGGCGGACGATCCGACGACGATCGACGTGTTCGAGCTCACGATCGGCGGGATGGAGGTGGCGCCGGCGTATTCGGAGCAGAACGACCCGGACGTGCAGCGCCAGATGTTCGAGGCGCAGGCGGGCGAGGAGAAGCAGAACATCGACCACGATTTCCTGCTCGCGCTGGAGCACGGCATGCCGCCGGCCGGCGGCATGGGCGTCGGCATCGACCGGCTCTGCATTTTGCTCACCGGGGCGGAAAGCATCCGCGACGTGATCCTGTTCCCGCAGCTGCGGCCGGGCGGGAGCTGAACGACGGGGCCGCCGGACGATGCCAGCGCGACGCGGAAACGACTGCGGGAACCGAGTGCGCCGGGGCGTGTTCATCCCGGTTTGACCGATGCCCTGGTTTTTCTACCTCGCGCTCAAGCAGCTCTTCCCCTCGGGGCGGGTGTTTCCGTTTTTCACGGCGATCTCGGTCACCGGCGTCGCGCTCGGCGTGGCGATTCTGCTGATCGTGACCAGCGTGATGGGCGGCTTCGGGCACGAATTGCGCAAAATGATCGTGCAGACCGAGGGCGAGGTCCAGGTGCGGTCCAACGTGCTGATCGACGACAGCGCCGCGCTCCTCGCGAGCATCCGGGCGACGCCGACGGTGGCGGGCGCGACACCTTTCGCCGAAGGCCCCGTGATGGTGCTGGCGCGGAACCGCCCGGCGTTCGGCCAACTGCGCGGGCTCGATCTCACGACGGTGGACTCGGTGACCGACCTCGGGCGCTTCGTGCGGGCGGGGCGACTGGACGATCTGGACGACGACGCGGTGATCCTGAGCTGGGAAATGGCCCAGAAACTCGGCGCCGGCCTCGGCGAGCTCATCGAGATCTATTCGCCCTTCCTCATCGAGTCGCTGAAAGGGGACGAAGTCTTTTTGCCGCGGCGCTACCGGGTGGTGGGGCTTTTCGAAATCGGGCACCAGCACCTCGACAGCAGCCTGATCTTCGGGACGCTGCGGGCGGCGCAGGAACTCTACGGCCTGGGGAAGACGGTCCACGGTATCAACGTGCGGGTGACGCCGGGCACGCGGGAAATGGAAACGGTGGATCGGCTGAACCGCGTGCTGCCGGTCGGCCTGGCGGCGCGGCCCTGGACCCAGAATTGGGAGAGCTTCCTGTGGGTGCTCAATCTCGAGAAGACGATCAACTTTTTCCTGCTGCTGTTCATCGTGATCATCGCGGCGTTTTCGGTGATGAGCTCGCTGCTGATTTCGGTGGTGCGGAAGACGCGCGAGATCGGTTTGCTCGGGGCCCTGGGCGGCCGGGCGCGCGATGTGGCCCTGTGTTTCTGCGCGCAGGCCTTCATCATCGGGACGACGGGGACGGCGCTCGGCCTGGGGCTCGGGGCGCTGGTGTTGTGGCGCCGCAACGACATCGTCCACGGCATCGCCGGCCTTCTGAACCGGGGCGACACCCTGAAGCAATTCTACCAGTTCACCGATCTGCCGTCGCACACCCTGCCGGGCGATGTGGTCATGATCGTGACGATGTCGGTGGTGATCTCGACGCTGGCGGGCCTGCTGCCCGCCTGGCGGGCGGCGAAACTCAAACCCGTGGAGGCGCTGCGCAGTGAGTGAGCCGGTGCTGAGCGCGCGGGACCTGGCGAAGAGCTACGCGAGCGGCGACGGCCGGATCGCCGTGCTGCGCGGCGTCTCGCTGGCGGTGGCCGCGGGCGAAAGTGTCTCGATCCGGGGCGAGTCGGGATCCGGCAAATCGACCTTGCTCAACCTGATCGCCGGTCTGGATGCGCCGGATAGCGGCGAGGTGCGCTGGGGCGGCGGTCCGCCGGCGCTCGGGCGGAGGGCGAGATTTCTCGGGATGGTGTTCCAGTCGTTCTACCTGATTCCGGAGCTGACGGCGGAGGAGAACGTCCTGATGGCGGCGCGCATGAACGGGGCACCCGGTGCGGCCGAGCGGCAGCGCGCGCGCTCGCTGCTGGAGCGGACCGGCATCGGCGCGCGGGCGCACCACCTGCCCGCGCAGCTGTCGGGCGGGGAGCGGCAGCGCGTCGCGGTGGCGCGGGCGCTCCTGAACGGCCCCCAGTTGCTGCTGGCGGACGAGCCGACGGGCAATCTCGATGAACATACGGGCGACGCCGTCATCGACCTGCTGCTGGGCCTGAGCCGGGAGACCGGCACGGCGCTCGTGCTGGTGACCCACAACGCGGCGCATGCGGCGAAGACCGGGCGGCACCTGTTTCTGCGCGACGGCGTGCTGGCGTGAGCGCCCGCGCGGCGGGGAAGACAGGATTTGCAATTTACAGGCGAGCGCGGGCCGGGTGCTGTTCCGGGACCGCCCGGGCCGACTTCGCGCCCGCCGGACACGCATGTTTTCCAAACCCACCAAAATCCGCTGCGGCGTCGCGGGCGTAGGCTCGCTCGGGCAGCACCATGCGCGCATCTACGCGGGCCTGCCGGGCGCCGAGCTCGCGGGCATTTTCGAAACGAGCGACGCGCGCGCGGCGGAGATCTGCGCGAAGTTCAATTGCCGGCGATTCGCCACGATCGCGGAGCTCGGGGCGGCGTGCGACGCGGTGTCGGTCGTGGTGCCGACGGACAAGCACGCCGAGGTGGCGTTGCCGCTGCTGGCGCAGGGGGCGCACCTGCTGATCGAGAAGCCGTTGTGCGCCTCCCTCGAGGAGGCGGAGCAGGTGCTGGCCGCGGCCGTGGCGGCGAAGCGCATCGTGCAGGTCGGGCACATCGAGCACTTCAACCCGGTGATGAGTTTCCTCGAAAAGGAAATCGACGAGCCCCGCTACCTCACGGCGGAGCGCCTCGCTCCGTATCAGCCGCGCGGGACCGAGGTGGGCGTGGTGCTCGACCTGATGATCCACGACATCGGCATCGTGCTGGCGCTGGTGAAGTCGCCGATCGTCAAGATCGACAGTGTGGGCGTGACGGTGCTGTCGAAGAGCGAGGATATCGCGAACGCGCGCCTCGAGTTTGCGAACGGCTGCGTGGCCAACCTCAGCGCGAGCCGGATGAGCACCAAGAAGGCGCGCGAGATCCGGATCTTCCAGGGCGACGCCTACCTCTCGCTGGATTTCATGAACCAGGCGGGACATCTGGTGAAGAAAAGCGACATTGTCGCGTATGCCTTGAAGATGAAAGTCGGCCTGGTGAAGCCGGGCGACTTGGGCTCGATCCCGGTGCGCGAGATTCCGATCGAGAAAGGCGAACCGTTGGCGCTGGAGCTGGCGCACTTCGTCGAAAGCGTGCGCTCGGCCGTGCAGCCGAAGGTCGGCGCCGCCCTCGGCAAGAGCGCGCTCGAGGTGGCGATCGCGATCACGGAGCAGATCCGGGCGCGGGAGAAACGCTGAGGCGCGGTCATGGCGACGACCGACGGAGGGACACGGGGGACGCCGCCGGCGGCGGGCGGCGCGGGAGGCGGCGCGTGAGTGCCGCCGGGGCAGTCGTGTTGCCGCCGCCGGCGGGAGGGCGGGTCGATGTCCTGATCGTGGCCGGCGAGCATTCCGGGGACGAGCACGCGGCGCGGCTCGTGCGGGAACTGCGCGCGGCGCAGTCCGGGCTCGCGGTGGCGGCGCTGGGCGGCCCGCAGTTGGCCGCAGCCGGCGCCCAACTCCTGCACGACCTGACGGCATCGTCGGTCGTCGGGCTGGTGGAGGTGCTGAAGAACTACGGGTTCTTCAAGGCGCTGTTCGAGGCGACGCTCGGATGGATCGGGGCACACCGGCCGCGGGCCGTCTGCTTTGTCGATTATCCCGGGATGAACCTGCGGCTGGCGGCGGCGCTGCGGGAACGGGGACTTTCGGCGAAGGGCGGCGGGCGCATCCGGACCCTGTTCTATATCTCCCCGCAGATCTGGGCGTGGAAGGCGGGACGCCGGTTCAAGATGGCGCGGGACCTCGATGCGTTGGCCACGATTTTTCCCTTCGAGCCGGCCTGCTACGCGGACACGACGCTGGAGGCGGAGTTCGTCGGGCATCCCTTCGTGGCGCCGGACTACGCGGCGCCGGTGCGCCACGGGGCGGACGCGCCGGTGCTGCTGCTGCCGGGGAGCCGGAAACAGGCGGTGGCGCGGATCTTTCCGGTGTTGCTGGACGGATTCGCGGCGCGCGGGGAGCGGACGGCGACGGTGTTGTATCCGAGCGACGATATTCTGGCGGTGCTCGAGGCCGAGCTGGCGCGACCCGGCCGCGAGGCGTTGCGGGGACGCGTGACGCCGCGGCGGACGGGAGCGCCGGTCGACGCCGCCGCCGTGCTGACCTCGAGCGGGACGATGTCGATGCATTGCGCGCTGGCGGGGATTCCGGGCGCGATCGCCTACCGGGCCAATCCGCTCACCTACGTGCTCGGGAAAATGCTCGTGAAGATCGAGTATCTCGGCATCGCGAACCTGCTGCTCGGGGAGCCGATGTATCCGGAATACCTGCAGGGGGCGGCGACGCCGGCGGCGCTGGCGGAGGAACTGCGGGCCAGCCTGCACGACGCCGGGCGGCGCGAGCGGACGGCGGCGCAGGCCCGGCGGCTGCGGGAGATGCTGAGCGTGCCCGCGAGCCGCACGGCGGCAGGCTGGCTGGCGCGGCATCTGGGCTGAGGCGGCGGCCAACGGGGGACGGTTTCCGGGCGCGGAACCCGCAAAGGGTTCGCCAACGCCGGCCGGATCGCTTGTGTTTCATGCGAATGGCCAGATCCGTGTCGTCAGCCCCGTTTCGCACCCAGAAGAGCCGGGTCTTGCCGTGGTTGGTGCTGGTGACGGGCTTGCTGGTGACGCTGGTGGTCTGGCGTTCGATGCTGGCGGAGCGGGACCAGCAGCAGCAGGCGCGTTTCGGGCGGGTGCGGGATCGCGTGGTGGACGCGTTGATGGCGCGGTTTGCCGCGGCGGAGCAGGCTCTTTACGGCGGCCGGACGCTGGTGGAGTCGACCGAGGAAGTGACCTCGGAGCGATGGGCGCACTACGTGGGTTCGGTGCTGCCGTTTTTCGACAAAGGCGTGGTGGGCCTCGGCTACGTGGAACGTCTGCCCCGCGAACGGCTCGACCAGGTCGAAGCCCGCATCCGGGCAGCGGGGCGGCCGCAGTTCACGGCCGAGCGGGCGGGGGAGCGCCCCTGGGTTTTTCTGGTGACCCAGATCGAGCCGCTGGCGCGCAATGCCGGGGCGTTGGGCAAGGACGTGGGCTCGGGCAATACCCGGCGCACGGCGGCGGAGGCGGCGGGGGCGCGCGGAGTGCCGGTCATTTCCGGGCGGATCGGCATCGTGGAAGGCGACCACACCGCGCCCGGCAGCCTGCTGTTCCTGCCCGTTTACGGACGGGGCGCCGAACCGACCACGCCGGCGGAGCGGGAGGCGGCGTTGCGCGGCTGGGTCTACGCGTCGCTGCGGGTGGACCAATTGCTGCAGGCGATCGTGCCGGTCAGCGAAGGGCTGCTGGAGGTCGAGGCCTTCGACGGCGACGGCGCCAACGCGAAGACACTGCTGTTCGACTCGGACGGCCGGCTGTCGCTGGACGATGCGCAGTGGGCGGCGGTGCAGGCGAACACGGATTTCACCGCCACGCTGGAGCAGGCGATCTACGGCCGCACCTGGCTGCTGCGCATGCGGGCGACGGCGCAGTTTACCCAGCGGATCGCGGCGGCGATGACGGCGATCGTGCTCGGCTGCGGCACCGTGCTGTCGATTCTCGTCTGCGGTCTCACCTGGATGCTGGTGAACGACCGCGGGACGGCGCTGCGGCAGGTGGGCGCCGCGGCGGCGAGCCTGCAACGGGCGGAGGCGGAGGCGCAGCGGCTGGCGCTGGTGGCGAGCCGCACGGCGAGCTGCGTGCTGATCGCGGACCCGGAGTGGCGCATCGAGTGGGTGAACGAAAGCTTCGAGCGGTTCTTCGGCTACCGGGCGGACGAGGTCCGCGGCCGGCGCCCGGGCGAGATCTTCGACGGACCGGAGACCAATCCCGGGACGGTCGCGGCGATCGCGGCGGCCGCGGCCAAGGGCGAGTCGTATCGCGGCGAGATCCTCAACTACACGAAGGACAAAAGCGCCCGGTGGGTGGAGCTGGAGATGCAGCCCCTCAAGGACCGGCAGGGGCGGGTGACGGGCTTCATCGCCCTCCAGCTGGACATCACGAACCGCAAACGGATCGAGGAAGAGGTGGCGCGGAAGGAGGCGGAGTTCCGCTTCATGTTCGAGAGCGCGCCGACGGGCATCTCCTGGCAATGGGTGCACGCGGACGGGACGAAGCGCCGGCTCTCCAACGACGCGCATCTGCGCATCATCGGTCTCACGGCGGAGCAGATGGACGAGCCGGGGATGTTCCGGCGCATCACGCCGCCCGAAGACTGGGCGCGGCAGGAAGCGCTCTACGCGCGGCTGGAAGCCGGGGAGATCGACAACTTCGCGCTGAAAAAACGCTACCACCGGCTCGACGGGACGACGGTGTGGGTGGAGATCAGCTTCCACCGCTTCCGGGATCCGCGGGGCGGCTACCAGGAAGTGTCGACGTTGGTCGATCTGACGGAATTGCAGCGGACGCAGGCCGAACTCGCGCGCAAGGAAGGGCAATTGCGGTTCATCTTCGATTCGCTCGCCGTCGGCGTGTTCTGGCGCCGGCACATGCCCGACGGCCAGGTCGAACGGCTGATCAACGACGCCCATGTGCGCATGTGCGGCCTCACCCGCGAGGAGCTGTTGGTGCCGGGCGCGTTCCGGAAGATCAGTTTCCCGGATGAACACGACGCCCAGCAGCAACTCTACGCCAAGCTGGCGGCGGGCGAGATCGCGCAGTTTTCGGTCGAGAAGCGCTACCTGCATGCCGACGGCCGCGTCGTGTGGGTGGAGCTCACGCAGCAGCGCCGAAATCTGCCCGACGGCGGGTTCGAAGAACTGTCGAGTCTGGTGGATATCACCGAACGGAAACGGGCCGAGGACGAACTGGCGCGGGCCCGGGCACGGTTGCAATTCGTCTTCGAAGTCGCGCCCGTGGGCATCTCGTGGCACGAGAACTCCGGCGAGACCAAGATTCTCGTGAATCCGGAGCACGTGCGGATCACCGGGGTGCCGCCGGAGCGGGCGACGGAACCCGGCGTGTATCTGGCCGCCACGCACCCCGAGGATCGCGTGCGCCAGGAACCGTGGAACGAGAAGTTGCGGCGGGGGGAGATCGACCGCTTCACCCTGGAGAAACGCTACATCCATGCGGACGGCGCGGAGGTGTGGGTCGTGTTCTCGACGCGCAACTTCGTCGACGAGAAATCCGGCCTCCGGCAGGGCGTGACGACGCTGGTCGACATCACCGAGCTGAAGCGGAAAGAGGATGAATTGCGGGTGGCGAAGGACGCGGCGGAAGCGGCCAACTTGGCGAAGAGCCAGTTCCTCGCGATGATGAGCCATGAAATCCGCACTCCGATGAACGGTGTCATCGGGATGACCTCGCTCCTGCTCGACACCGGGTTGAGCCAGGAGCACCGCGACTACGTGGAGACGATCCGGACGAGCGGCGACGCGCTGCTGACGATCATCAACGACATCCTGGACTTTTCGAAAATCGAGTCGGGCAAACTGGAGCTGGAGACGACGGATTTCGCGGTGCGCGAGTGCGTGGAAGGTGCGCTCGACCTGCTGGCGCCCCGCTTCGCGGAGAAGGGGCTCGATCTGCTCTACGAGGTGGGCGACGGCGTGCCCGGACTGGTGCGGGGCGACCCGACGCGCCTCCGCCAGGTGCTGGTGAACCTGCTGGGCAACGCGGTGAAGTTCACCGAACGGGGCGAGGTGGTCCTCCGGATCGCGGCGGCGCCGCACGGGGGACGGCATGTCGAGCTGCAGTTCAGCGTCCGCGACACCGGCATCGGCATTCCGCCGGAAGGCATGGCGCGGCTCTTCCGGTCGTTTTCCCAGGTGGATGCGTCGACGACGCGCAAATTCGGCGGCACGGGCCTCGGGTTGGCCATCAGCCGGCGTTTGGCCGAGCTGATGGGCGGCCGGATGTGGGTGGAGAGCGAAGTGGGCAAAGGGTCGACCTTCCATTTCACGATCGTGCCCGAGACCGTGGGGGCGAAGCCCCGCCCTTGGCAGGCCGCCATGCCGCCCGCGCTGCAGGGCCGCGCGGTGATGATCGTCGACGACAACGCGACGAATCGGCGGATCATGACGGACGTGGCGACCGGCTGGGGGATGCGTCCGCAGGTTTTTTCCAGCGGGCGCGAGGCGCTCGCCGCGCTGCGGGACGGCAAAGTCTTCGATCTCGCGGTGCTCGACATGCACATGCCGGAAATGGACGGCGCGATGCTGGCCCGCGGGATCCGCCGGCTGCGCACCCGCGAGGAGATGCCGCTGCTGCTGCTGTCCTCGCTCGGGGCGCGCGAGGAGGTCGACGATCCGGACCTCTTCGATGTCTACCTCACCAAGCCGGCGAAGCCCGCGCAACTGCTCGAGGCGCTCGGGACGCTGTTCAAGCCCGGCCCGGCCGAGGGCGGTGCCGCGGCGCATGCGTTCGTGGCGGCGGCGGCGAAGACCGCGACGCGGGCGGAGCGCGTGCTGCTCGCCGAGGACAATGTGGTCAACCAGAAGGTGGCGCTGCTGATGCTCGGGAAGAGCGGCTTCCGCGCGGACCTGGCGGCCAACGGCCACGAGGTGATCGACGCCCTGACGCGGCAGCACTACGATGTCGTGCTCATGGACGTGCAGATGCCGGAGATGGACGGCATGACTGCGGCCCGGGAGATCTGCCGGCGGTGGCCGGAGCGGGCCCAGCGTCCCTGGATCATCGCCCTGACGGCCAACGCCATGCAGGGCGACCGCGAACTTTGCATGGCGGCGGGCATGGACGACTACATCAGCAAGCCCATCAAGACGGATGAACTGCTGGCGGCGATGGACCGGGCGCGCGAGGCGCTGCAGGCGCGCAAGTAGGTCGCCGGATCGGAAATTCGGCCGGTGGCCGCCGGCTGCTGACATAGGGCTGTCAGCGGGCGGTGGTAGCGTGGGGGAGGTCCAGTTCTCCCTTTATGATTCGCATCAAAGAAATCGCCTTCACCGGTTATCCGGTCACCGACGTCACCCGCGCCCGCCAGTTCTACGAGGGCGTCCTGAACCTGCGGAGCTCCGTGCAGTTCGAGCACGAAGGAAAACACTGGATCGAATACGACATCGGGCCGGCGACTCTCGCGATCTCGAACATGGCCGGAGAGAAATGGAAACCGTCGCCGGACGGGCCGTCCGCCGCGTTCGAAGTCGAGGACTTCGATGCCGCGATCAACGCGCTCCGGGAAGCGCGGGTGCCGTTTGTGCTGGAGCCCATGGACAGCGGGGTTTGCCGGATGGCGATCATCGCCGATCCGGACGGCAATTCGCTCGCCGTGCACAAGCGGCGCCAGCCATGACCGCCGCAGCGGATGCCGCGCGGCCCGGCCGCCG
>JACCDX010177499.1_pt1 | contig 18202 bp, 38 predicted proteins | sample 7449681 | NCBI WGS metagenome assembly JACCDX01 (sample SAMN15323450, study PRJNA562643) | freshwater metagenome | isolation source: river surface water | place: USA:Blue River Watershed | collected 2017-08-18
GTTCGAAATTACCCGAGGACAACCACCGAGAAAGAACCTACATTTGCCCCGTGGGTGTCATCAATGCTCCAACTTGCAAGCTATTACAATCAACCATAAGTGCGATTGCAAACGCTAACAATTGCAAACAACAACTAATTGCAAGCAATAACAATCAATGACAACAATTATCTGCAGTTAATTACCAACAACAATTAATCACAATTGTAGCTAATTATAATTAACAATCAACCATGGTGCAGCGTATGCGGCAAGACGCATAAAAGCCCCCACCATGCGGCAGGGGCAGCAGGGCAGCAGGGCAGCGTTAACGGTCGACGTGGTGGCAGCAGCCCCGGTAAGTCAAATCAGCAGAGCATGGGGCAGCATGCGGCGCCTGATCGTATGGGGTGCCGCGGTATGCCTTGGCATGGATCAACTGCGCAGCGTGCAAAGCGTCGCGCTTCAGGATGCTCGAGCGGATCAACTCGAGAGCATTAAGGGCAGGCATGGGACTAGGTGGCAGGTATCGCCCCCCGTTCCTTGAGCGACAGGCTGCACCCCCGTAGGGGCGAACGTATCCGCAACCTAGGAAATAAAAAGCCCCCGCACAACGGCAGGGGCAGGCAATAAAAAGCCCCCTAGTGGGGGCAGGGCAGGCTATGGGCAGCGGATCAGTGGGCAGCGGCGATCGCCTGATCTGCCTTGCGTTTCCCCGTACCGTGAGCAACAAAGGCGATCACCACACGGCTCCCCCGGTTCTCGCACAATTGGCAGGTGCTGCACGTCTTGGTGTCTGATCGCTGAGCGGGGCAAACAAGCACAGCATTTCCGGCAGAGGTTCGCCAACTAGTCCGGGTTTCGGTGGATGGCACAGCCAAGACGGCAGGCATCCCGGCTGCTATGGCGCGATCGGCTGCTGTTTCGGTTTCGGTTGAAACGTTGACGCGGAAACCATTGCGGTTCGCGTAACGGATAAGGGCAGCATTCTCCCCTTTGGTTGGGTCGTGGTGCGTGTAGGTGAACCCACGCCGACCCTTGTTAGCGGCGACCAAAGCGCGGACGTATCGGCGGCTGATTCTGCCTGCAGTGTGGGCGAGATCCCCGGCGACTGAATGACGCCAGAGTTGACCGGCTGGCAGGTTGCGGATTGCCTGCAGGAAGTCAGCGAAGGGGACGCCGCGATCGCCACGGGTCACCGCGTCCCAGTGCAGCCGCGTGTAGAAACCAGCGTCCGCGTAGCAGCCGTTTTTTAGGAAGGGGCAGGTAGGGGGGCAGGTTGCACGAGATGACGTGCTGACGGGGATCGGACCGGTTTTTACGTTTGAGCTTGTGCGCGTGAGATGGAAGCGAAGAGCTGAGAGCATTCCCTTAGGTGCGATTGGGCAGGAAATAAAAAGCCCGCAGAATCGCGGGCGATGGGGTCACGTGATCCGTTCAACGAGAACCGACCGCCAACCGCCAATAAAGACGGAATCAGCGGAAGCGGTTTCGCGGTTCACGATCCGATCAAACGTCGATTGCCAGCGTCGCGACCATGGACCGCTGGATGTGGTGACCGTGTGGACGTGATCCGCAAGGGTCAGATCTCGCGGGCTAATGATGACTCGGATTGTTGATTGGCGTTTGTGCATGGTTTTAGGTGCGATGGGGTGAGATCAGACGAGACCTAAAAGCCGCAGCCACGAGTCGGGGTGATCAGGCTCTAGATCATCCTCAGCGGGGGTCGGGCAGGTACTGTCGATTGCCCACTGTTCCAGTTCCTCAAGGAGCGGAACCTGATACCAGCCCACGAGATCATCGTATTGATCGCGATAGTTGCGACCCTGAGGCATCCAATACATCCATAGGAAACCGTGAGGCATACGCTTAACGGCGCCATTGAAGGGGACGCGACCGGGGGCAGGTTCGAAATCAACAGGAGCGGGAAACTGATCGTCGGGGGTGATTTCGTAGGAATCGAAATAGGTCATCGGTTCTGGGTTGTAATTAGCAGGGGACGGGGGGCAGGGGGCAGGCATGGCAGCACGGCGCCAGAAGGGACGGGGGACGGTGCGGATCGAGTCAGGGCAGCGATCTCGCCGGGCAGTAGTGGACCGGTCATGCGAGAGCCTGCCGGACGCGGTAGCGGCTGATCTGCAGACGGTCTGCAATAGCTGATTGCGTCAGACCGGCACGGCGGAGCATGCGAACCCGGCGGGCTTGCGACATTGTCGCGAGATCAATCAGGGCGACGATCAGTAGCAGGGGCAGAAAGCCCCAGAAGAGAAAGGCGGTAAGGGTCATTCTTCCTAGTTGCGATTGGGAAGGGGTGCCGGGTTCTGACTCTCACAGCGCCCCGGCGGGCGCCTGCATCGCGGGGCAGGTCACCGGCTGCGATCTTGTCTCACAGCGGAGAATCCGGGGCGATCTATCCGGCTTGTTGCCTGCATCCATTGTCGCCCCTATCGGTACGGGCAGCGAGAATCCTTGCCGAAATCACGCAATATTTGTACCGGTGCAACAATTGGCACAACGTGCGGCATGGTGAGCCGGTTTGATCTGGCGGAGCGGTGACAGGCACGCGGCGGGCTTGGCAGGTTGTGGGCGCACATTGGCAACGGCTGCCCCACAGCCCCCATAGATAAGGAGAGCGGCTCGAAATGACCGGGCGACCCCACAGCGGGGATCGTGCGGCGGGAACCGTGAGAATGATTCCCATTCCCGTCCTGCCCGCAATTGTTAATTGTTATTATTTTGCACTTTTATTTGCAGTTAATTAATATTATTTGCAATTTTATGTGTGAGCAATTGTTTACCCTTGCATCTGAGATTGCTTGCTAATAACAATTAGCCTCAGATTGCGATTGCGTTTGTATTATTAACTACAACCGTGTGTGTGAAAATAATACTAAACCGACCTGATTCCGGTACTGACATAAACCGACCCCTCGCAAGAACTTGGGCATCGCCTTAAACCGATCCCCCGCAAGAACTGACCCCTTTAAACCGACCCCTCGCAAGAACTTAGAGGAATTTTTGCTTCGACAAAAAGTTTGGAAATTCAGTTTGCGCAACAGATTCTCCAACCGAAAAGAACTGAAACTTCTTGCCAAACGTCGGCAACGGTGATTCCGTCATCACGCGCATCAATGGCAGCCTGCCACCACGCGCCATGAAGATACCCGGCTTGCTGGAGCGCAGGTTGCGCCTTTCGTCCACCATCGCTTGGTTCATGTAGAAATACCTAGTGCCTGCTTTCCTTGCCGATGCGCGTCCTGTAATCGCAGTGCGGGTGGAATCAGTGTTTTGCAGGTAGGTGTTGATCTGTTCGTACTGCCCCGGAGACATCTTGCCATTGCTGGTGAAGCGCACCCCACGCGGTGATTGCGTCGGCACCATGATGCGATTCGGAGCCAAAATCGATGACCCCATTCCCAGTGGAGATGGGTCGGGTGTTCTGGACAGCGATTTCTGGAAACGTGTTCTATACGCTGCTCCGCCGTAAATGTGCGGCGCTAAATATGCGGCAGGTGGATTGCCCTTCGGTGCGTCATCACGAATATAAACAACGGCCTCCAGATTTTCCGGTGTTGCCTTCTTGTACAGGAAAGAATTCAGCGTGAACGGAACAGGATCATTGAACGTGTTTTTTGCTTCTTGCTGAAGCTCCTCGCGCATCTTGAATGCCGTTTGATTTAGCGCAATTGATGCCGCCATCGGCAGTTGCACTTTCCCAAACTCGGTCAGCTTGCCAACGATCTCTTCTGCATTGAAGTCAATGGTGATCTGCATGCTGCCTCCTGTCTGACACCAGCATAAAAAAATCGCCCCGGTGAGACCACTGCCTCAGTACGGGACGACCCAATCGCAAATGGAGTATAGCACCCCATCACTTGAACGGGAGCGTCTCGGTGTCCATGACGGTGATGTGGACGCCGGGATCCTCGTTCTGCCCACAAAAGCGCTTGTACACCGAAAGGCTGTACACCAACGAGTCGTCCTTGATCATGCCCGCAAGGGTCAGTGAATCCAGCACTGCCCTGACGCACTTATCGATGTCTGGGCGGGTGGTTTTGTATTTCGGTGCATTCGCCTTCACCTGCCCGTTGGTGGTGAAGTGCGTTTTGGGACGCGGGAAGCAGAACACCAGTGCAACACCGATGGGCGTCTCGATGGGTGCGGTGACCCCTTGTTGACGTGCATCAGCGATGATCGCCTCACGCCATGGCTTGAGAGCTTTGCAGGATTCAACCATGCGTCCGAAACCGACGTGCTTCTTGCTGCCTTGTGGGGCAGGCACGCCGATGGTCTTCCATGCGTAGGTGTTGTTCATCGTTGCCGCAGGCGCAGGCGGCTTTTACCGCTGATCATCTGCCAACAGTATTCGTCCTTCTCCATGATGTATTCATGGGTGAAGAGGTTTTCACCGCATTTCCGGCAGCGCAGTTGCCGCAGGGTGTGGTCTTCACAAGGATGAGTTTCGATGACGCGGAAGGATGTGCTTTCGCAATTGGAGCAGGTGTGCTTCATGGATCGATGCGTTCGAAGTGATGGTTGTTGGCGGCGTATCCGTAACGGACTGCTCCGTAGATCACGCTGTCGGTAACGAAGAAGGCTTTTGCGGCTTCCGCTTGTGAGTTAAAGATTTGCCCGGTTTCAATGCAGCGCACTTTTTTAGGTGTAGCGGCAGATTTATTGCGACGTGGAAAGTTTTCGGTGATGTATTCAACGAGTTTTAGATCTTCCAGAAGGATGTAGAGATCAACGAAATCAATGCCACCAAAGCATTCTGGGTTAAGTCGTGCGAAGTCACGAATGTTTTTACTGGTGGTGTATTTGGTTGAACAACGAGATTGGCGTTGCTTGTAGAACTTCAAGCCGTTTTTACGGTTTGCCCTGAACCAGCTTCTGACGGTATCAACTGAAATGCCGAGAGTTTTAGCGATTGTGGTTGGTGTGTAGACGGAATACTTGGCATCAATTGATAAGCCAAGTTCTTTCATCTTTGACCAAACCGAATACGTTGATCGTTTTTTGAAGCCACAACCGCAAATTGCGTTGTTGAAGGCGCGTACAAGTTGATGACTTGGCATTGACTCAGCGATGTCCTTCAAGATTTCAATTTCACGTGGTTGCCAACGTCTTGAGTTAGTCCGTGCAAGTTTGCCTCTGCAACTGCCAGAACAGGTTTGTCCTTTGAAATCTGGTTGTGTTGTGAATTTTGTTCCACAGACAGCGCAGAACCTGTAGGTGCAATTTGGTCGTCGAGACATCCTCAGGATTGGGTTAATTCGAAGCAATCGGACGGTGTGCGTGCCATGAGGCGAATGCAATTGATGATGCTGTAGGCATCAAGAGAATCCATGTCTTTCTTGTCGGTGGCTGCGACAAGAAGGTTTGAGAGTTCCTCCAAGGTTGCTCGCACCTGTTGTTGATTGACGTGGTGCTTGGGTTTGAGGAGGCGGTTGTTGGTTTTGAGTGTGAGCAGCTCGATTGGACCGATGGTGACGGGATCAGTCATTTTTGAAATCCAATTCGTATTCCTTGCTCAACTGTTTCATGTCTTCAGGCAGCCGTGAGTCATTGAAGGCAAGTTCACATGCACCGCGCATGATCAACTTTTCGTTGTAACCAGCAGCAGCGAGGACGCTTTCGAAGATTTTGAACCACGCATGGACTGAACAATTGTCCATTTCCGATGTCCAGAACATTTTTACTTCTGCTGGACTGTCGATTGTCTCGTCGTAGTGATTTCGAGAGTTTGCCAGTGTGATGGAGAGTTTCATGGTTGACGGTCAGTAAGCGATTTGAACTTTGCCGATGCCATCAAGCGGGACACCAAGGCGGAAAGCAGCACCTGCTGAAAGGTCAATGCTGTTGCATTCACAGCGATCAGTGATTGGCACGGTGAGTGAACGTCCTTTGTGGTGAACGCGAACACGTGTGCCGCAAGGCAGCCAAGGATGTGCTGCCGAGATTCCCCAATGTTGGTATGTCTGCCCGCAGTAAGCGGTGCGACCGTGATACCACTCGTCGTAGACGGTGGCGGTGACGGTGCGTGCTGAGGCGGGCGTGGTGAACAGCAGTCCTAGGAGCAAGGTGATTCGACGCATGATTGTTGGGTAGTTAATCGTCAAGTTGTTCCAATGCGCGGCGGATTTGAGACAGGTCAATACCTTTATCCTCTAGTCCTAAATCAGCGTTAAGAACATCGAGTTGGAGTAATGCCACCCGTTTCAAGCTCGACGGCTTGGGGCGACGGGCGGCGCGAAGTTGCTCAGCATCCCAAGGTGTCATTTTGGGGATCCACTCGCAGCACGCCTCCAACTCTTGGTCTGCACCCCATTGGGCAGCGCGGTTGGCGATCTCAAGGGAAAGTTCCCCTGGGGCAATGACCGCGCCGTCACCAAAAAACTCAGTCAGCCATTGTTGAACCAGCTCTAGCGGAGGGGTGATTGGGCGGTCAGTCATCGAGCTGCTCCAATGCGCGGCGAATGCTGTCTATGTCGGCAGATGCGTCAACGTAACCTCGATGAATTGCTGCATCCAACGCATCCAGCGCATACTCTTTTACGCTCTTTAGTTTGGGGCGGCGGGCAGACTGCAGAAAATCGCGAGCGTTGCTATCTGACAATTCCAAAAGATTGCAGCACGCCTCCAGCTCTTGGTCTGCGCCCCATTGGGCGGCATGAAAGGCGACCTGCTCAGCAATACTGCAGTAGTCCTGAGACCGTGCTTCTGTTATCCACTCCTGCACCAGCTCTGGCGGTGGAGTAATGGGATGTGTCATGCCCGCACCGTCCAGAAAGGAGTGCCTTGCTTTTGAGCAGCAGTGCCGATGGCGCGTGCGGTTTCTTCTAGCTCTTTGAGGTTTTCACGAGCAGCAACCACATCGTTGCAATCGTCGTAGCTCCAAGTAACACGACCAGTGTTGAAGATGAAATTGGTGTCTTCAAAGTGATAGGTATTAGGAGCATCAGTTTTGATGTGATCAAGGTCGCCATTTTCAACGTGATGCGTGAGCAGGGTTTGGATGGCTTTGATGTCAGCCAGCAAAGCACGCTCTTTGGACTTGAGATGCGCTAGTTCGCGCAACAAGTCTTCGGCAGTGTTCTGATACATGTCCATTGGTGATTGTGAATTGAGTGAAAAGAGCGATGACAAGAGCAAAGGTCAGAAAAAGAGTCGGGCGCATTTTTCTTCAACCGGCAGTGGGTTGGTGGTGTCTTCCCAGACGATTTCATCCATGTATTCGGAATACGTGCGCCAGACGCGTGCTTTGGCGTCATTGAAACTGAAGGCTTCGACGTAATCGCGAATGGATTTAGACGGGATGCGGAAGTAGAAGTGCTTGGTTTGCATGGTTAAATTTTGAGTTCAGTAATGTCGATACCGCCAGAAAAACCTAAATCTCCTTCTTCTTTCCACTTGTAATCAAAGTCATTCATAACAAAATCAATGAGCCTTGATACGTCTCCATTAAATGCAACGTATCCTCTATCGGATTGAACACCAAAATCATAGTTTTGCGTGAAACAACCAAAACAGTTGTCACACCATGCTTGCCACTGAAGCTTATCTAGTAACTCAACTGCCGGTCGATAATCATAAGTGCCGCTTCCGTCTGAATCAATCTCGGTGTTGTCATGTATGCATTTATTAATTGCATCAAAGCGTTTTTTAGTCGTTGTCGCAACGTGAGCCTTGATTGTGTAACGCACAAGAGTTACGCTCTCTCGGTCATTCAGTTTTGCATAATTAACAAGCAGTTTTTTTTCGTTTTTTAAATGTGCTTCCAAATCAGGAGGCAACTTGAAAGATGAGGATGTCATGGTGGGGACGAGAGGCGCGATCGGGTGCCTCATGACCACATCATACACGTATCCCTACGGGTTGAGAAGGGCGAACGCCTGAATTCGTTGTGTCCAATGAGACTCATGCCGTTCCAGCTCTTTGCCGAACGCCGCAACCGGGTGAGCAGCCTGATCAGGGAAGACGTACAGGGCAAGGAACCGATCCACTTGGATGCCGTAGTTCTCAGCAAGACAGATCCGGTACGCCTGCATCTGACACATCGCCTCATCGGTGATCTGCTTAGTCGGCTTCGCCTTGTTCTCTGCCTTGGTTTTCAGGTCAAGCAAGACGAACTCACCGTTGAGCTTGACGAGGGCATCCAAAGTACCAGCGAACGGTACTGCGCCTTCATCGCTGCATACTTGATGCTCCGTGCAGACGACGTGATCAAGATGCTGCCAAAGCGGTGATGCCTTGATGCGTTCACACCAAGGCGCAATGGCTTCCGGTGGTTCAGGTGCCTGCTTGTGCAGAAATGCCTCAAACCAATCGTGAATCAACGAGCCACGGCGAGCGGCTTGATCACGGGTTTCATCAGGATCACCACCTTCAGCGATGATTTTCTGCTTCCACCTGCGAAGCGCATGCTTCGTATTCTCAGATTGAGTCGCAGATAAGATTGATGTAATCGAGGTGTATTTGAGATCAGGACGCGCCTCGTTCCAGTAGTAGCGCGGTTGCCCTACAGGGTTTCGCTGAATTAGCGGAAGACGCTGCAAGGGCATCCTGTAGCCATTGCTTTCTGTGATGGTAACGAGTTTCACAGAATGAAGTCATCCTGCTGATTCTCTTCAACTTCACGAAGGAGATTGCGATACACGGGTTCTTTGCCGATGTAGCCCTGCGCGACGCAGAACTTGCGGTAATCAGCGAAGTTCATCTGTGTACCGGGCGGCGGGTTGTCGAGATCTTCGATGGTCCAATAACCCTTGGCGATACCGTCCCGAAGAATCTTGACGGCAGATGCGGTGTCAAAGGTGCGTTTCATTTGTTTTGAAATTTTTCCCTAAGCGATAGAACAATTCGCATGTCTTCCTCAGGCGAAATATGTCGCCGAAGGTAAAAGTTGTCAAAAATTAACGACGGTCTTTGCACTCTGTTTGCCTGAAATGGATTGTCGTCCTCTGTTGTTTGATAACCAAAATCTCGCATGTCATAACCAAACGCCCATCCATCAAGCGTGCAAATGGCACGTTGATATGCGACCAAGTTGACAACAATCTTTGACCAGCCCGCCATTAGTTTCTTTTTTATTTTCGTCTCATCTGCTCCACCGCCGGTCCACATGCAAAGGTGATAGTGAGGCTGACTAACACTGCGAACCTCCCAGCAATCACCTACATCGGTAGTTCCAAAAGCCGTAAGAATATCGTGCCAATCAATATCAAGACCAAAATATTTGATTAGCGCAACTTCTCCGCATACGCCAATTAGGTCAATCATGAACGAAGAATGAGCGGAACTTGAAACATCTTTTCTTTTGTTTTTCCGACCATTGCTGTGTCTGGTTTTTGCGGCATTCGCGCAAAGTTGCAGTTCGTGTTTGCCAATGGTGATGACAGGACTCTTCAAAACTCAGTCTCCTTGTAAGAACCAAACGATTTCAGGTTTCCCCAAACCTTCTCTTTGACAGCAGCACGCTGCTCATCAAGCGCATGCGGATGCTTCGCGAACCTTGACGAACGCGGTGAATTGGGATCCTCCTCGCCTGCATTAGGGCAAAACGTCCAGAACAGACCGTCCGAGTCGTACCTGCCGATTGGATGCCCGTACGAGGCGTTAGGAGGCGGTGTGGTGCCTTTCGTGGCGGTGTAGCTGCCCTTGCTGGATTTGGGATCAGCGACCGCCCAGACGGTCATGCCAGCGAATTCAGGGGAATACAGATCCATCAGTCGTACACCGTGATGCCGTTGATCACACGCGGACCAACAGGGACGTGATCCTCAAGGAGAACCGTGTATCGCTCATCGCGGAGCCAGCGGAAAGCGTCAGGAAGCGGTGCGCACCACTCGTCTTGGATCTTCGCCTGCTTGACCTGCTCCACCGCCCTTCTAGCGGCTTCCACGAGCCTCTCAGGTGCTTCCTCCTTGACCACCTGCTTCCACTGCTCGAACGCCTTGTTCTTGCTCTGGGAATTCGCCTTCAGCGGCGCACGCTGATACGTGTTCCAAAATTCGTTAAAGCCGTCGTCGTAATCGGGTCTTACGCGCTTTTTCTTAGCGCTAACAGCTTTAATTGATTGTTTTAAAGAAGTATCTTCTTTAATAAGAGAAGAAGAAGAAGTAGAGGCTTCGCTCCCTTCGGTTCGCTCCGCCAGCGTACTGGGCGTGTCAAGCGCTTGCTCGATTAAAAGGGCGCAGAACGTAGCTGTTGGAAGGGATCTGGGCTTTGTAACGAGAAGTTTCTCGGCGGTGAAGGCGTCCAGAGTGAGCTTGATGACCATCGAAGCGTCTGTACCTGTGGTTACCTCAGGTTCCATGAAGTGCGTGAAAGCGACCGGAGCGTATGCGGTACTTCGGGTGCCGTCAAGTCACCTGAGGTATCCGCAAGCACATTCCCAACGAACTTTTTTGAGACTCAACACAATCCTGATTTTTGGGTTATGGTGTTGTGGTACTACATCGGTAGCCATGGCTATCTCACTCACCGCCAAAGCCTCCAGCACCAAGACCGTGATGCTGCAGATCGACCCTGAGCTGTACGCACGCATCAAAGCCGCTGCGAAGCACTACAACATCGCCGCTTCTGCTGCCATGCGTCAGATCCTCGAGCAGGGCATCGAAGAAGTCGAAGCGCACATCGGCTGATGACAAGCACTCCCGTCTATCCAAATCTGGCGGGAGTCATCACTCTCTCTGACGTAAAGCAGAAAGGGTCTGGCTCCTATGCCGCTGATTACGTCCCTTGGGCGAAGGTCATGCAACTGCTGAATCAGCACTGCAATGGCTGGCTTCCTGAACTGGTCACTGCAGACGACAGCAGCTTCGTCCACAAGGCACCCAACGGCACCGGCTACCTCTGCATTCAGTTCGTCAACGGCAACTGCTACACGCCCGTGTGGATCTACGCCGTGATGGACAATCGCAACAACCCGATTGCCTACGACAAGATCAGCGCCCGCGATCTTGCAGACTCCGCCCGTCGTGGCATTTGCTCTGCTGCCGCTGCTTACTTCTCACTTGCCTACGAACTCTGGGCAAAAGAAGAAGTGACCGACTCATCTGAGAAAGTTGAGACTCAACCTGAGATTCAACTTCAACAGGAGGAAGTCAAGCCTACACCCAAGGCAACCAAAAAAAAGGAGCAGCCATCCCAGCCGCTCCCCGTCCCCGCTCCAACGGTAATCAATGATGAGTTGATCGCCAAATGCATGGAGCTGATTCAGCAGCGCCTCGATCGCACTGCTCAGGTTGCATGGATCGCTGACAAGGCAACAAAATGGAACCTTGATGGCGATGGCAGCAAGCTCAAGCAGATGTCAACTGATCAACTGCAAGCTTGCATCGACGAGCTGTCTGCCAAACCACCTTTGCAGCAGTGATGGCTATTCCTGCGGGTAACAAGTACAAGGTGCAAGTGCTTCTTGACCCGAAGGCGTACGAAGCCATGCAGCGCGAAATCATCATGCGCTACGACACGCCGCACCGCGTGACGGAATCATCCCTTGCCAACGAGATCATCAAATCTCACTACGCAATTCTCGAACCTCAAGATGAGTGACTTTCAATCGGCATTTGATGCCAAGTTCACGTTGTTTGACGTGAAGGAGAAAAAATCTGATCGCGGTCCAGATAAGACTGGCTCGATTGAGATTGAGCTAAACGAAGCCATGAAATTGGCTGAATGGCTCACTGCACAACCCGGTGAAGATGGCTACGGCGGCACCACCGTCATCAAGATCCCCGTTTCCGCTTGGAACGCAGAATCGAAGTCCGGCACCAGCTACATCAATGGCAAGGTCTGGGCAAAAAAGTCTGAAGCCGTGTCTACTCCCAACACGATCTTCTGATGGATAGGGACAAGCTCGTTGCTGCAATGCAGCAGGAAATCAAGGAAATCATTGCCCTGCAGACCATGCTCAAGAACCTCCAGAAATCGGAGGAACGTGGGTATGAAGCAGCAGAAGCAAATCGAATTCACGCTATTGCTGACCTGTTTGCAGCCAGCAACGAGTCCCTGATCGGCGCTTATTACAAGGAGAAAGATGAAACCAACCGCGATCAACTTTCCTGAACTCTTTCCCGACTTCAGCGAACCGCTGACCGGTCCGGGTGTGTCCTATTGCGTTGCTCCAAATGCCCGGATGTTTGACTACGAATTGCTTTTACCCGGCGAGCGTAGTCTTCGTGGTTGCATCCGTGCTGTTAACAAGGAAGAAGCTGCGCGGCTTCTTGCCAACCGTCATCCCAACTGCTCGATCGTTGAGATTGGTGCAGGACGCCGAATCGCTACTTCAACAAAGAAGGCTTGACCCATCATGATCAAATTTGATTTGGCTGATCTGGAAGAATCCATCGCGTTCTTCCTTGAGGTTGCACCAAGCAAGCCGGGTGCGCAGGACACCTTCGCCATGGAAAACCGCACGTACCTGCTGGATGCGTTGTACGAGATGGATGGACGCGGCAAGCCTGATCATCCGATGCATCACACGTACACCGGGCTGTACCAGAAGTACGTGAAAGGAGCATGAAGGCTTATCGCGGTCTTCCCCGCTACCGTTCTTCTAGGTGGCTTCCCGTTATGGCTCCCAACGCCGATTTCGAATTTACGGAAGGTCACATCCGTATCTTGCTCTGGATGTGCGAGTCGCATCAGGACTGGATTGATGAAGCATCCGCGCAATTGATGCTGAACGGCGAGATGCCTTCGGATAACTTGATGCGCTGCCGTGAAGGTCTTGCTGATCTGAAATGTTGGGGACTGCGTTTGCTTGAAGTTATTGAAGCAACGCCCTTTGACGATGATGATGAGGAAGAAGAGTACGACGACGAGTCGGACGATGACGATCTACAGGAACTGGCAGGTTTCATCAACGATCTCGAAACCCAATGGCACAACAATCGAAGTCTTGGAAGACGGTCCGTACATCCTGTACAGAAGTTGCAAAGGTGGGTTATGTCGTTATTCAGACGACCTATGGCAGGCTGAGATCTACTGCGAGCATCTCGTAGGCAATGTGCCTACTGGTTACTTTGGTTGATCGCTTGTTGGATGTATTCGTCTTCGAATTGTGGTTTGCCAAGGTTGCGTGCAGCTTCACCGGCAAGCCACTTCGCAATGGTGCGTTGTTGATGCAGCATCGTGTTCAGCAGCAGGGCGGCGTTGTATATCCCATGTATATCCCCAAGCCTCAGCCATTCCTCGAGCATCTTGGCGGTGGCGGCTTCAGAGAACATGCTCTCCGTCGTCCGCTCAATTGGACGCATTTCCATGGTGTGCCTCAGCAGCAGCAACTGCCGTACTCTCGGTATCAAAGCAGGTAGGTAGGTAAAAAACTGTGTTTTGTTTTATATACCACGCAGACCAGTAACCCAAGAGACCATAAGACACCCAGACGGCACCAAAGCCGTCCCGCGAAAATTGATTTGGCATCATCTTTTCTTCTACCTTCCACGCTGATCTTTGCCTAAGATCTGAGCAAAACAGGAGCCGCCATGCGTGCGTGGATCGACGAGACCAGTCTGATCCCAAAGCGTGAGACACGGGCGAGATTTCGGTTAAAAATCTTTGAAGCTTTTGAGTGTAATTGTGCCTATTGCGGTGAACACGCGGAGTCGTTAGACCACGTAGTCCCTAGGCATCGTGGCGGACAAACTGTGATAGAGAACCTAGTGCCAGCATGCTTACGCTGCAATGGATCCAAAGGATCAACAGAATGGACACTTTGGTATAGAGAACAAAGTTTTTATACATTGCAACGTGAAATCTTGATCTGGGAATGGATTTATCAATTCAGGGATTTACCTTAGATCCAGCGACTGTTTTGTCGTTGTTGTAATGTCCCGTTTCGGCATAACTTTTGATTGGACGTTCACTCATTTCAAAGAAAATAATCTGTCCAATTTTGAGACCCGGATACAACGGCAGGGAATGCATTTTGCGTGCATTTTGCAGCTCAAGCGTAAGCTTGGAACCATGCCATCCCGGATCGCACCATCCGGCGAGCATGTGGGAATATCCTTCTCTCGCTCGGCTACTCTTCAGCGCAAACTGTCCCGACAAATATTCGGGCAGATCGAACGTTTCTTGCGTTTCGCCCAATACAAACTCACCGGGACGCAGCCAGTACGGATCCTGTGCCGTATAACCTTTGATGCTGATTTTGCGCAGATCCATGTTCATCGGATCCTCGATCATCAAGTGATCGCCCAGAAGCACATCAATTGATGCTGGATTGAGAAGTTCTTCGTTGTAAGGCACGACCATGCCATGCCCAAGACAAAGATTGCGGATCTGCCAGTCGCAAAGAACAGACACTCAGTAGTCCCAACGGATGCGTGGTTTCCCGAGACGCATACCTAGATGCACGAAGCCTTTTGGCGCACCGTACCCGAGGCTGTAGTCCCAAGTCCGATCAACATACTCTTGTACTTTGTAGATGTCCACGCCACTGACGTAAAAGTCAATCGCGCCGACGCCATCCATGTTGTACAAGTGTTCTGAGCGACTCGAGCCACCCACGCGAGCATTGACGGCAGGTGGACGGTAAGCACTGGTGATCACAATCGGCTTACCACCGAAATGTGTTCGAACTTTCTCCAGATACCTGCACAGCTCTAAAGCGGTATCGCATTGCTGCTGCTTCGTGAAGCGTCGTTCCTCCTGATAAAGGCTCAACTCCCCATACGTAATATGCGGCGTCACCTTGAAATCCCAAGGCTTATCAGGTGTGAACAACGATGCAGGCGGGCGTTCTTCCTCTTGCTTGCCAGCTTGGCTCCAAGTCTTGAACCAAGCCTGATCACGATTAAAAATCGCAGGCGACTTCTTCAAAATCGCTTCTTCTAGCTCCGTTATCGCAGCACTTTGATGCGGCAGCGCCTTGTAATAACGGAACAGATCATGCAGCCGAAGGCGGTTCTGGGTCATCGTCCCAAGGAGATGAAATTGACATCGGTCCACCCAGTAAACGGCTTTCACCCGTCTGCTCAGGTGTTGGTTCTTCGTGTTTGATTTCAGGACGCCGCCGATCGCGTTCTGCTTCAAGGTCTATGACCCTGTTGATCTTCTCGATTTCGCGGTCAAGTCTTGGTGACAAGGTGGCTTCGAATTTGTGCCGTTGCGTCGCACGATTCAAATGATGCCGCCAATCCTTATCACCAAAACGAACCAGCCAAGTGGTATCGGCGTTCAGCGCTTTGGGAAAATAACCTTCAGCGCCTTCACGATCAACTGCACCCAAGAATTTTCCTTGATGGGCAGGATGCCAATGATTTCAGAACCTGCAGCCACGATGATCGCGACGACAGCAGCAGTGGTGGGATCCATGACGAAATAGCGTCTGCTACTAGCTTACTTTCGGATTTCTAGCTTGATCAAGCGCTGCTCGTGATCAAGGATACGATCGTCGATTTTTCCAATCTTTTCTTCAAACTTGATTTGATTTTGCAGCACATCATCAAGCTTGGTTGGCACCGTATAAACCAAGTAGAAGATGCCTGAAGCTAGTGCGACGGTAGCTGCAACGCCAATGCCTGCGATGGTTTCTTGCTTGACACCACGCCAAAATCCACCTTCAGACATCGCACGTCTGCAGTTACAAGTAGATCTTATCGTGTCTCATTGCACGACAAGTTATCTTCAGGATTCACTCTGAAAAGGGTTGCCCGGTGACTGCTCCTCACGCGGTGGCAGTCTCACCGCAGCCGGGCGGCTACGGACCATTCCGTTCTCTCCAAAGAAAGAAGGAGCCGTCAAGATAGCAGATCAACGACCTTGACCGCGTTTCTTTTTCCTGCCGTGATTCGCAAGGCTGTGCTGCCCTTGACCCTGACGTGTGCGCTTGGGTTTACCAGCTTTATGCTCGACACGTCCCAGTGCAGTCTTCGATTTAACTGCCATTACTCAGCAGGCTCCTCGTCAGCGGCAGGCACCGGAGCGTAGGGATCAACCGGCCAGACGTTGTACTCCGGTCCAGTGATGTAAGCAGCCAGTTCGTCCGTGGTGATGGTCGCAGCGATGGCGGCGTTCTTAGTACCAGTAGCGAGGCGGATGTCTTCGCGCCAAGTCTTCAGCAGCGGGTCGGCGGCTTTGCCGTTGTCAGCCTCGCGGATGATGATCCAATCGGTCGGCTGCAGCAGGGTGTTGGCGGTGTAGCGGGTCTGGTTAGTCCACTGCTCAACCAACTGCGCGTGATCCTTAGGGATCAAGTGACCGTCGGCGTCATATCCCCAGTAGAAGCGACCGTCATACTGCGGCGGATCTGGCACCCATGTGATGCCGATTGCTTCCTTCTCAGCCTCGGTGGAAAGGCGGAGGAAGTTAGCTGGATATTTGACGCCATTGGCGTCGGTGAAGGGGCGGTCTACTGCCAGCGGCTGACCGTTAAGTTCGAATCCCATGGCTAGATCGTAGCGGTGGTGGATGCCCGTTTCATAGGTCAGCGGGCGTTGGCGTATTTGAAGGGCAGCTCGGCAAATGCGGCAAATATATAGTTCTTGCCCGAGGCATTTTCGACATTGTTTGCATTCCTTGGTTTGAAACCATTTGAGTAGATGTCAAAATCAAGGTTAGTAAATTCTGCCGAGCTTAAGTTTGGGAAGAGATAAGCGTTAGCTATGTTGTAAGGATTTCGTGCTGTGTCCCGCATCATCCAGCTTGTAGTTACTTCGTCTATAACCTTAATCATCACCCACGCCGGTCTAAACCCACAGAACACAAACGGACCATCGCTGGAACCATTGCCGACATAACTGCCGAATTTGCTGTAACCCGCGACTTCGGAGAAGCAGTAGGCGACGTAAGTTGTGCTGTTGTTGGTAGTTGATCCTGAACCAAGCGTAAATAACGTGCTGCTTGGATTTGTATTGTTCCAATAAGCACTGCTGGTTTGCTGATCATAAGTTTGATTCAAAAGCAAGGCTTTGGTGCCACCTAGAGCTGAGTGATACACACCCCACTCAGAAGTAGCGCCTCTGGCTTTTGTGATGATCATTGATGGAGCAACACCTAAGCCATGCCCAACAGTTGCTCCTGCCGTACTGTTCCCCGTATAAGTAACAATCGAGAACCCAGCGGAGGCGTTGGCGCTGACCGTGCTGGTGATGCTGCCTGCGGTGTTGCTTGAGCCAGCTCCGCCTGCGTCCCAACACCATGCGGCGTAGGGAGTAGTACTGTTGTTTAACCATGTGCCTCCTCCACTTGAGTTCCCCAAAGAAAACCCGTTTGAATTGAGACTTGTAACGCCGCCATAAGTTGACGGAGGATATGTATTCTCAGCTTCCGTTGTATTTGAATACAATGTGCTATAGAATCCAGAACTTACTCCACGAACAGAATCTATTAAATGGTGATAGAATCCTTGCCCTGGATTGGTTCTACTTTTTATCCATACAAGATCAGGTGAGAAACCGAGGCCAGTAATGCTCTGACTGGCGCCTGTTCCGGTGTAGAGCTTGGTATCAAAATACTTCCCGCCATCCTTAATCGTCGGCTCGGGCAGGTTCGCGGTGTTCAGCGCCTTGAAACCTGTGGGTGGCGTATAGGCAAAGGCGCGTTGGCCGAAGTTGACCGTTCCATTGACTCCCCAGTCTCCACAAGCAGGAAAATATGTATTTCCTGTTGGTATGTTTGAGTATGCCGTGCCTTGAGACGTTCCGTTTTTATAAAATTCCAATGATCCTGCGTCGGCGTCAAAAGCGACTCCAATAGTGTCACCTGAATCCCACGTTGCACCGTATGCAACCCCTGTCCCGTTGTGGTATTTATTTCCGTTCTTGTTGTAGGACCAGCTATAGGCATCATTTCCCGTAAAGGTTGTTGGGGCAACATTCAAGGAGATACCAACTGCTCCATAAGTGCCGCTATTTTTCGTCTCCTCCCAATACCATTTACCACTGCTAACACCTACAGTTCCATGAACTCTTTGACTGGCAGATCCAAAGCTGTAATCTAGGTTTCCGTTGGATAGAGTTACGACGCTACCTTTTTCTAACGGATTCAACGTACACCAGTTATTCGTCGGCGTGTCGCTCATCACGTCCGTTCCAGTGCCGGAGGTGCTGAACCCTGTAGCGGTGAAGTTGTTGCCGTTGCCGCTGTGGTCGTGACCGATGCCGTTGGTGGCTGCGGGGTCGAACTTTAGATAGAAACCGTTGGTGCCGTAGGAGCCGCTGTACTTCTTAGGAATCCACGCCCCGGTGATGGTGTCGGTTTCACCGAAGGAGGA
>JACCDX010152194.1_pt1 | contig 18194 bp, 39 predicted proteins | sample 7449681 | NCBI WGS metagenome assembly JACCDX01 (sample SAMN15323450, study PRJNA562643) | freshwater metagenome | isolation source: river surface water | place: USA:Blue River Watershed | collected 2017-08-18
AAGTAGCGAAGCAAATGGTAATAATTCAGTTTTATCTACTATTACTTCTACTGGTGGCGGTAAAGGTGGTTTATATGCAGGCGCTGGTCAAAATGGTGGTTGCGGTGGTGGAGCTGGTTATGACCGAACCTCAAGTGGGAAAGGTCTTGGAACCGCTAATCAAGGATATGACGGTGGTGATGTATCTAATGGTAGCAGCAATGCTTCTGCATCCGCAGGTGGCGGTGCAGGTGCTGTAGGAGAAAACGGTTTTGCAACTGGAAATAGATTAACTAGCGGTTCAGTAGGTGCTGGTGGTGGTGATGGCGGTATTGGTATTCAATCATCTATAACTGGAACTGCGACTTACTACGCTGGCGGTGGTGGCGGTGGTGGAAACGTTAATAGCGGTAACATCGCAAGACAGTCACTTGGTGGTTCTGGCGGTGGTGGTACTGGTGCATATGAACCATCTGGAACAAACCAAAGAGGTGTTAATGGAGGAACAAACACAGGTGGTGGTGGTGGTGGATGTGACCCAGAAATTAACTCCTCTTTTACATCTGGCGGTTCTGGAATTGTTATTATTAAAATTCCTGATTCTGTATCAGCAACATTTTCTGGTGGAGTTACATCTTCACTTTCAACAGCAGTATCTGGATATAAAATTTATACAGTTACTGCTGCTGGAACATCCGACACAGTTACATTTAGCTAGGAGAAATAATGGCACACTATGCAATTTTAAATGAGAATAACATTGTAACTCAAGTTATTGTCGGTAAAGATGAAAATGAACCATTACCAGATGGTTATAGTTCTTGGGAAGATTATTATGGTGGAAAAAGAACATCATACAATACTGTTGCTGGAGTACATAATAAAGGTGGAACGCCTTTTAGAAAAAACTTTGCAGGTATTGGTTACAAATATGATGACCAATGGGATGCTTTTATTCCACCAAAACCATATTTATCTTGGAAGTTAGATATGGAAACATTTACTTGGTATCCACCAATTCCTAAACCAGAAAAAACAAATGAATACTTTTGGAAATGGTTTGAGCCAAATCAAGAGTGGATAAAATTATATTACTAATTAGGAGAAATAAATGAATGAAAAAACTTTTGCAGCTATTAAAAGCTATGTTCGCCATTTCATTGGCGCTTGCCTTGCTGCCTTTACTGCTACTGGTGGGGATATCTTCACTCTTGACACAGCGGGACTCAAAGCAATCTTTACAGCAGGAGTGGTGGCAGTGCTGCCCGTCGTGCTCCGTGCTTTAGATTCATCTGACTCGGCGTTCGGAAAGACAGAATAATGAGCACCAACGAATGGGCTGGTATCGCCGTAGCGGTTACCACAATAGTCGCCAGCTTTGCTGGCTCTGTTCGTTGGTTGGTCAAGCACTACCTTGCTGAACTTAAGCCAAATTCTGGCACAAGTATGCGCGACTCCATCGATAGATTGGAAAAGCGAGTTGACAGTTTATTTGAACTAATAGCGGGAAAGTGAAATGAATGAAACCTGTAGCCAAGAAAGCCACGCCTGCTGCAATTGCTGTGCTGCGCCAAGCGACGGCGTTAGCACCGAAACGCAAGAAGGCAAGCGATGGGCTCCTGCCCAGTGCTGCTCATCTCAAAGCGAGTCCGACTTCGGACCACAATACTGGGCTAGCAGTCGACCTCACCCATGACCCAGTCAATGGGATTGACTGTGCTGTTATTTTTGAAAAACTAAAAGAGGATGAGCGAGTTAGTTACTTGATTTTCAATAGCAAGATTTGGTCAAAGAAATTTGCCAAGCAGGGCAATAGAAAATATACAGGTAGCAACTCGCACTCCAAGCATCTGCATATTTCTATAGTTCCAGAAAAGGCTAATGACACAAGCCCTTGGTTCTGGTGGCTAAATCAACCTAAGTTGATTAATCAGGTTAAGGCTGTAGTCAAACCATTACCAGATAAAAAACCTTATCCAAAGGAAGATACATCTAAGTGCTGTCAGCACTGCCCTAAGAAGTAGAGGATAGAACGTGGCAACAAATAACAAGGACCTTGTCGGCGACCTACCGATTATCCTCAGCCAAGCAATCCCAACTGCGCTTGTTAAATACAAGCGTGAGGATTTTGCAGCGAGCTATGCTATTGGTAATACTCCATGGCTATCTGGCGCATCTGACCAGAACCGTATTAGTCGTATCACTACGACATACCAGAAAGAACGTATCGACCAAGGTACATCTGCTGGTGAAAACTCTTTGTCTAACTGGTGGCTTAGGTCTGCAACTTCTTGGCATCACGGTAGCGGTGAACGTTACTACGATGCTGATGCATCTGACCAGTATAGATTCTATGAGTCATATAACGTTGACGTGTGGACAACTGGAGAGTTAAAGCTTCTTCCTAGAACCACACAGGTTTCAACCACTGCTATCACAGCAAAGCCAGCAACCGTAACAGGTGGAGCTTTTTACATCCAGGGTAATGACGTTTATTACTATAATGGTTCAACTGGAACAGTAACATCAACAGCTTTATCAACAACGGCAACAGCACAAGTACTAGCATCTGATGGAAATAGCGCCTTAGTTGGCGCTAGTGATGGTGTATGGACTGTCAGCACATCAATGGTTACATCAAAGATTTGGGCTAAGCCAAACGGTGTAACAACATTTACCGTTCAGGCTATTGGTTTTGTTAAAGACCGTATCGTTATAGGTGTAAAAGAAGATACAACCCAGTCTGTTGTTTATGAATTATCTAGATTCCCTTCGGCAGCTCCAGTAACTATTGGCAATACCGAAGAGCGATACACATTCAAAGATACATCCATAGTATGGAACTCTGTGGGAGAGCTCAATAGCGCAATCATTGTTGGCTACACGCTTGGTGCTATTTCACGTGTATTATCTTTTTCAATAGATGAAACATCCCCGCTTGCTGCAATTAAGGACCCAATAGTTATTGCAGAACTTCCACGTGGTGAAACGTTACACCAGATTCGCACCTATCTAAATGAGTTTGTGGTTATGGCTACAACCCAGGGTGTCCGAGTCGGAACACAAAGCACTGATGGCGTTAGCTTTACATATGGACCACTCAATGTTACTGGCGATGTCCAAGACATCGCATTCCATAATAGATATGTTTTTGCTGTACGTAATTATGCAATCAATAACACTAAGGGTTTATGGCGTATTGACCTTGGCACACCTATAGATAATGGTTATGCGTACGCTGCCGACCTAAGCACAAATGGCTCCGACTTGGTAGGTATTGCCTTTATTGGAATTACTGCCCGCAAGTTTATGGTTGGTGCATCAGGTGTATGGGTTGAGCATGCAACCGAGCTTGCCACATCTGGAACAATCAGCTCTGGTTGGGTTCGTTGGGGTACTGCAGAAAACAAACAGCCAGTATCTCTTGCCGTAAGAACAGATGGAACTGGTGGAACAATTGGATTCTCTGTTGCCGACCAAGATGGAAACACATCAGCTATTGAATCTATACCACTTGGTGGTTCTACTGACTTCCAGTTGTCAGCATCATTGCAACCAGCAGACCACTTTGAAATCACATTAACATTAACAAGAAGTACCAGCAATGCAACCGTTGGTCCTTTGGTTGAAGAATGGCAGTGCCGTGCTCTACCAGCACCACTACGTTCTCGTACTATTACCGTCCCATTACTATGCTTTGAAGAGGAGCGCGATTCAAATGGAGTTACACGAGTATCCGCCCCATGGGAACGCATTAACTATTTGGAACGCGTTGAACAAAATGGAGGAGCAGTACTATTCCAAGACTTTTCTTCAGGAGAAGAAAGAGTCTGTACTATCCGTGCTATTCAATTCGAGCAAACTGCACCTCCCTCTTTTGCATCGGGATTCGGTGGAATAGTTACAGTGCAGTTGCAGACAATTGATACTGAAGTACCTATTCAGTAATGGAAGAAAACAAACTAATATCCCTGGTTAGTCCAGGTGAGCGCCACCCCTTGGTCACGCAAGTTAGGGTAGCGCTGAATGTTGCTGGAGATGATGTGCTAGATGCTCCCCTAGCTGAAGTGCTTAAGGGTTTGCAGCATACGCTTTCCATACCAGCAGTCGGGTGCATCAACTTAGCCACGCTGGATGCGCTCGCAGTTGCTCCGCCAGAATGGTAGGGAGCCAAAGAGATAGGGGGAACCATAACGGTTCCCCCTTCTTTTTGTTTTTAATCTGCAGATTTATCGCCGTTAACTATTCGATGAGCCCAATCAAGACCAGCATTCCATCCCTCCCAGTATCGCTTGTCTGGTAGACAAGCTCTGGAGTTGGGGTCCATCTTTGCGTAGTCAATCTTCTTGTGAAACCTATCAAGTATATAACCGTGAAGTTCCTTGAACCTTATATAAAATTTTTCCCAGTCTTCTATATCTTTCACGGCTCGCCTTGAGCGAGCCTTTCCCGCCCTCCACCCCTCAACCTTATCACGGACTCGGTTAAAAAACAAACGGCGTGTCTTACCCGATTTGTCCGTGTTAGAGATTACACTGGTCATATGAATCAACTACCCCCACATCGTTCGTACAGTCAGCTTTCTACTTGGCAATCCTGCCCGCAGAAATACTACCTCAGTAAAGTCGCAATGGTCCCAGAGAAACCAGCTGTTTATTTGGCTGCAGGTTCGGCTGTCCACTCGATGCTGGAATGGTTGAATCATGAGTTCTATAGAGCCCAACAAGAATCTAATTGACCAGCGGGGAATACCCAGCAATGAGTGTATTAACTGCGGTTCTAATATCCAAATCATACGTGCCATCTTCCAAGACTATGAGCTCGTTATGTGGTTTACTGATTCTTTCTGTGCCACCTGTGGTTCCCCAATGACAACACCCACACCTGTGGATAACCCTGATTATACTCCGAAGGATGATGATGAATTTAGCTGAGAAGTGGCTTGACGTATTTAATGAATCTGTTAGAGTTACCGAAGAACAAACAGGTATTCCTAGTTCTGATTGGAAGACTGCTGGTCGTAAGACCGTAGCTCGCCCAGATGGGGAAGACCTAGCGTTCTGGCAGAGTGATGGACTCAAGCAGGTTGAGGCTTATCAGAAGTGGTATGCTCAATCTGGTTGGCAAATCGCCACCCTGCCCGACGGTCGTCCTGGCATCGAATGGGATGCAAGTGTGCATTTCGGAGGCACACCTGTACGCTTTGTCGTTGATGTCATTTACCAAGTGGGGGAAGACTTAGTAATAGTCGACTTCAAGACTGGTGCTAGGACACCGTTCGGTATGATTCAAGCTGGCTTATACGCCAGCGGTATTGAAAAGATTTACGGCATCCGCCCAAAGTTTGGCGCATTCTTTATGACAAGACAGGGTCAACTTGATGACCTGTTTGAATTATCGCATTTAAGTATTGATTACTTTGATTATGTATTTGGCGCAATGAATGATTCCGTGTCTAAAGGTTGGTTCCCACCATCTGTTGGAGAAAACTGTAAGATGTGTTCGTTCCAAGAGAAGTGTCCAGCAATGGGCTCAAAAGATTTCCCTCTGCAAATACCTACAACAAAGGGGAAGGAAAGGAAAAAGTAGATGACTGAATCTACGTTTTCATATACAGGCAAGTTGAATGGACAGGACTTGTTTACCGTTCGCGGTCAAACAGTTGCTGAGTTCAAGGCAAACTTAATGGCAGCGGTTGAGGCAATCACTGAAGCACAGAGTTTGCAAGCGTTGCTAGTTAACCGACCAACTGGAGGTGCTTACGCACCTAATATGGAGCAAGCTATTCAGGCTCTCCAAGATGCTGGTATGAATCCTCAGCCAGTGTCATCATCACCTCAATCAATTGAGGTAGTCAAAGATAAGTACGGTAACGAATGGACATATGGACATCCAGATGCTCCTGACCTACCAGACGGACGTGGCAAGTACGCTAAGAAGAAGGGCGTATCAAAGGCAGGCAAGGCATACGTTGGTTGGTTTGACCCAGCCAAGGGACCTAAGCCGTTCAAGCCTGGTGCTACTGAAGCAGAAACTATCTGGACTAAAGGCTAACAATGCGTTCACTACTGCAAGTAGTGGGTGTGGAGTCACCTGCTGGTAAGCAATTACCAGAGGTGCTCCCCGCTCTTACCGCTAGTCAAGTTGCCTTCCGTCAGGCTCAGCTGCATTTAATTGCAGGTCAGCCAGGTGGCGGTAAGACCCTACTTGCATTGTGGTACGCCATCGCTTCTAAGGTTCCAGCGTTATATATCTCAGCGGACTCTGATTCCCGAACAATCGCAACTCGTGCAGGTGCAATCATCATGGACAGAGAAGTGTCTGACGTTGAGAGAATCATGGATACTGAAGCCAGTGTTCTTCTTGAAGATGCATTGGCTGAAGGTGCAGGACATGTTCGGTTTGCCTTTGACCCAGCGCCCTCATTACAAGACATTGAGGAAGAGGTTGAAGCGTGGATTGAACTGCACGGTTCTGCACCTGTAGCGGTGTATGTTGATAACCTAATGAACGTCGCTTCATCAAGCGACAATGAATGGACAGCATTGCGTGATGCAATGTCTGCATTCCATTACATGGCACGTGAATATGAAACTGCCTTTATCGTTCTTCATCACGTATCGGAGAACGAGAAGATGTCTAAGCCTAACTACCCAGCGCCACGTAAAGCTCTGATGGGCAAGGTTGCAGCCCTACCAGAATTAGTTTTATCTGTGGCGCTGGATAGCGCTGCCAATGCCTATCGTGTGGCGGTTGTAAAGAACCGTCATGGCAAGGCTGACCCGAATGCAGAGGAGTACATAACACTTGCAGCTGAGGCTAGCAAGATGACTCTGTATAACTCATCAACTGAACTGTTCAGAGCTAGGACTATGAGCCAATGGAAGTAACAAAGTCTAGCTTTGATTTAGATTTCTCCTACGGACATGAGGGAGAGAAACTTGTTGAACAACTATTAACCAATGGTAAAACTGTTGAAGTAAAGCGTGACCGTAAGTGGCATCAAACTGGAAATGTTTACATCGAGGTTGAATGCTGGTATCTTAAATCCGAATCTTGGGAACCGTCTGGTTTATCAGTAACTCAAGCTGATTACTGGGCGTTTGTGTTAGAAGACATGGTTATCATGCTTCCAACAGAAAGCCTAAGATATGCGATAAGAAATTTCGGTCATGAAATAACTTGTGATATTCCCCCGAATAAAAGCAAGGGTTACTTAATAACAATTGAAAACCTATTGGCAACAACTAAGTTGTTGAGGAAGGCTAACCAGAATGAAATTTCCAGACCTAACCAGGGGGCTATGTAGAGAGATTGGCATAGAGTTCTTTTTCCCAGAGGATAAAGGAAGCGGTGTTGATATATATAGATACTCGCGCAAGATATGTGACAGTTGCGTAGTCAAGAATGAATGTCTGGAATGGGCAGTAAAGCACGAAGCGTTTGGTATGTGGGGCGGTACTACACCACATGAGCGCAAGTTAATTAGGCGAAAAAGAAACATAGTTATTCAAGAGATACTAGTAAAGGATTACACATGAAAGCATTTAATTCAGTAGAGGTTAGAGTTAGTAAACTGTGGCTACATTTTGGATATAGCTTTGCTAGATTTGCAATTGGATTTAGTATTGATAGATGGTCTGCAAACATAGACCTTGGACCATTCTGGATTTCGATTGAGTACTAATGACCACACCTTCCAAACGCAAGGGCTCACAGTACGAACGTGATGTAGTTAAGTGGCTACGTTCAATGGGTTATCCCTGTGCTGAACGTGCATACGGTGCTGGTAGACACGATGATGTCGGTGACATTGATGGCATCAATGGTGTTGTTGTAGAATGTAAGAATGAAAAAGCAATTAGAATTCCTCAGTACCTTCGGGAACTGGAGGACGAGATGACGCATGCCGATGCAGAAACTGGCGTTGTCTTAATTAAGAAACGTGGCACATCTAATATCTCAGAGTCATACGCGGTCATGACCGCAGAGCTCTGGGTGAATCTGCTAAAACAGGCAGGTTACAATGGACATCAGTGAAGCAGTGACAGAGTTTCACAAAATGAAAAGAGGTAACTATGCGGTTCGCAATAGTGGCTCTGCTGTTCTCGGCGGTGCAAGTAGCATCACCGAGTATGGCACTATCGCCAGTGATGACATACGAGAAGCGCTTATTGGTAACAACCGACAAGCGGGAACGTGTGAAGCTGACGTTAGGAGAAGTCACAACCGACATGAAAGAGGTTCAGTGTGCGTTGAACATAGCGTACAAGGAGAGCCGATACAACGTGAACTCCGTCAACAAATCGAGCGGAGCACGTGGAGTATGGCAATTACTCTGGGGCAAACCAGAGTGGTCGTTACTCAAACAAACACAAGAAGCACACAAGTATGTGCTACATCGATATGACACTTGGTGCGATGCGTACAGGTTCCACCAGGAAAGGAACTGGTATTAATAAATGAATCAGCCTGAATTCCTACAAGCTGTATTTAGTCATTACGGATTGGACCTACCACTAGGTGGTGAGAAGTCCATCCTTTGTCCTGTACATGATGACTCGCATAAGTCCGCTTCAGTGAATTCAGACAAGGGTGTCTGGGTATGTTATGCATGCAACGGTCGTGGTTCTGGTATCCACATAATCATGGCTCGTGAAAACTTAACATACTCAGACGCTCGTAAATGGGCAGAGAAGAACATAGGTAAGGAGTCGAAGAGCCCAGCTCCGACACGTGGACGTAAGTCCAGTAGTCGTTGGACTCCACCTAGATTGAGGTCAGTTCGATGACAACAATCATTGGTATTCAAGAACCCGACGGCTGCTTGATTGCAGCCGATAGTAGAACTACAACTGAGAAGGGTCGCCCTTACTCACATCCAATCGTAACTAAGATTACCAAGCGTGGTAAGTTTCTAATCGCTGGTGCTGGCACAACTCAGCCATGCGACATAGTCCAGCACATCTGGAAACCACCAGCCATACCAGCTAACACAAAAGACACTTATCATTTTATGATTACAACTGTCATTCCTAGTATGCGTGAATGTCTACGAGAGAATGGATTTGTTCACGATGAGAAGACAGATGAATATGAATTTCTTTTTCTCATGGCTGTGAACGGAACCATCTATGAAGTAGATGATACGTACTCAGTCTTCCTTCGCGATGATGGCATCTATGGCTTAGGTTCAGGGTCATCCTATGCCATAGGTGCTATCGCATCTGGTGCTAACTGGAAGAAGGCGCTGCAGATTGCAGCGAAGAATGATGTGTATACTGCTCCTCCATTTGTAGTACATAGGCAGGAAAAGAAATGAAACCAAACCAAAAGCTTATTGACCTTTGGACTAAGGCAGCCAATACATACCATGCAAACCTTGCTGGTTCACCAGCCGAGGCATACCTTGAGAAGCGAGGCATCCTTGATGGTGCTGAGAAATTCAAGCTTGGCTATGTGGTTGACCCTGCACCTGGACATGAAGAGCGATTGAAGTACCATCTATCCATACCGTACATAACGGAGGCTGGGGTAGTTGGATTTAAGTTCCGTCGGATAGATGACGGTGACCCTAAGTATATGATTCCTACTGGTCAGAAGCACCACCTATATAACGTCAGTGCTATTCTTCATGCAGTACATGAAGTACTGATTGTGGAAGGAGAGATTGATGCGATTAGTGCTACTCTTGCTGGGCATCCTGCTGTCGCTGTGGCTGGCGTTAATGCTTGGAAGCCTCATTTTAGCCGTTGTTTTGACGGAATTGGTCGTGTTGTTGTAGCAACCGATAACGATGTTAAGGAGGATGGGTCTAACCCAGGGCAGGAACTAGCCCGCCGATTGACTGATGCTATCCCTCAAGCTGTCCGCGTGTCGCTTCCACCTGACACTGACATTAATAGTATAATTGTGGACCAAGGAGCTCAAGCGTTAACTAAGTTGATTAACGCACTGGATGAATAGAAGGGGCTCCGTTGTCTGAAGACACAACCATCCTGCAGTTCGAAGAAGATGCACAAAAAATCTACGATGAACTGTTAGCAATCTTAGTTAAGAAACAAATCGACTACGGTCCATACAACATCTGGCATGCGCCAGGTGGCGCAACCAATGGGCTGATGGTACGTATGTCAGATAAGCTTGAACGATTAAAGAATCTGATATACAAAAAGATAGAGCCGAACAATGAATCTCTTGAAGATTCATTTGTTGACATGGCTAACTATGCCATCATTGCATTAATGGTTCAGCGTGGGGTATGGGCGAAGTATGCCGAGAAACAGAAATAAAACCTACGAAGAGCAACGTATCTCTCGCATCCGTATGTATGGAATTAGCGTGGAGGATTACGAACAAATGCTTGAAGACCAGAATGGTGGATGCTACATCTGTGGCAAGAAGCCAGAAGGTAAGCGAGCTCTCGACATAGACCACGACCATGCAACTGGCAAGGTGCGTGGCTTGCTTTGTTCTAATCATAATCGTGCTCTTGGTTTACTTGGTGATGACGTATCTTTAATGCTTAAGTCTGTTGAATATCTGGTGAAGTCACGTGACTGACTTAGAGAAAGACCATGAGATTTGGTCCATCATCAACGACATAACAAGTAACATTGCTTGGGGTATCTCAAAGAGATACCATAGATTTGTTGAGCTTGATGATGTTAGACAAGCGATGAATGAATATGCCTGGAAACGCAAAGACAAAGTGTCCGAGTACCTAATGCGTGAGGATGAGGCAGAGCTCAAGCAGGGATACAAAGCGTTTAGTACATTCATTCGTAGGGCTGGCGAGCGATACGCTCGCAAGGAGAAAGCTCGTGCGCTTGGCTATGAGTTGGGCGATGAGTACTTCTATCGTCTGGCTATGATTGAAACTCTTATCAAGGTGCTTGGCTCTGATGATGCTCACCTATCTAACCAAGTGATGGACCCAGATATTCATGGTGTTAAAGCTAAGCGTCAAGCTAGTGAAGGTAACAACCTATTGGCTATGCTTGCTGATGTAGATAGGGCTATGAAGAAGCTTGACCTACGAACACATTCAATATTAAAAACTAAATATGCAACCGACGCACCGCTTGCTGAGATTGCAAAAGAGTGGGACATCTCTCCACAAAGAGTGGAGCAGATTATTAACAAGGGACTAAGAGATATAACTGAGTATCTCGGAGGGGCTACACCATACTAATGAAGAAGAAACCATTTTGGAAAACAGAGAACCCAAAGAAGAAGTCAACCCCATTGACACCAGAACAGAAAGCTCAGGCACGTGCTCGTGCTAAAGCTGCTGGTCGTCCATACCCAAACCTTATTGACAACGCAGCGGTTGCAAAGAAGAACAAGAAGAAGTAATGCCAACGTTTGATTTTAAGTGTCACTTGTGTGACACAGTTGTCGAGATGATAATTACAGATGACCCATTTCCTAAATGCAAAACGTGTGACACCACACTGACTAAGGTATATACACCACCTGCTATACATTTCAAAGGCGGAGGCTGGGGAGGAAATCACAATGGGTAAGTCTGGCAATCCCGCTAAGCGGGTCAAGGAGCAAGCTGTTACCAGCGACAGCAACAATCAGATTATGGTCTGTTGGTGTGACAACGGAACAGTTGATGGCAAGTTTATGGAAGGTGTTGTCTACACGCTGTTAACTGCGGGACTACCTATTACTAGCGCACAACGTGTGCAGGGTAACCAGATAGGCAGGCAACGCCAGACAGCATTCGATGTGTGGCATAAGAAGACTAACTTTGATTGGCTACTCTGGGTAGATAGCGACATCGTTCTTACGAACGAAGCTCTTCAATTGGTATGGCAGTCAGCCCACGCTGTTGAACGACCTGTCGTTAGCGGAACTTACTTCATCTCTAAGCAGATGGAATCTTCCATCATGCAACCGTATCCTGCTATCTTCATGGCACATGAAGATGATAAGTACTTGATGTCATACGTACATCCATTGCCACCGAATGCTTTGCTCAAGGTTGATTACGCTGGGTTTGGATTCTTACTGATGCATAGGTCAGTGGCTGACAAGATGCGTGAGTTCCATGGCGATGGTTCATTCTTTATCGAGTCAATGGATGAGGCTAACGCTGAGAAGGATACGTTTATCGGTGAGGATATTCAGTTCTTCATGAAGATGCGTGAGGCTGGCATTCCACTTCATGTTCATACTGGTGCAACTGTGAAGCATATGAAGCGGTTTGCATTTGATGAAGAGTTCTATAAGTTGTATTGGATTACGATGGCTAACTCACAGGCACAGGCGCGTAAAGAAAAAGAGGCGGAGGCACAAGCCCCCGCCCCTTCTGATGCTAGTTCAAGCTGATGCGTGAGAAGAACTCACGCTGAACTTGGTCAGCGTTCTTGCATAACTGATACATCTCCTGCTCACCCTTGCGTTTGCCGATACGATAAGCGACATACGCAGTGATGGCAATGTAAACAATCGTCCACATTACTTTGCTCCAATCCGTTCGAGTAGTTTGTCTGGTTGTTCTAGGTGGACAATGACTGCTCGCCCACCTTCTGCATCTACTGCCGATAAGTTCTTCATGAACTTCTCGACTTGTAGTTTGGTACTGAACTCACCCCACGCCTGGACTGGAGCCCAACGTGCTAGCTGCGCTACGAGTATGTAGGACTCACGTTTGAATCTTGATTCATCAAGAGCCTCAATGATTTCTACCGCTAGTTCCGCAGCGCTTTCGGAGTTAGTGTTGTCAGGGTCAAGCAGGTTTGCAACCAACTTGATTTCCGTCGGACGTGGTCGTGCCATCAGTATTCCTTCATGCACTGCACGTACTTCTGGTGTATAGCCAGCGCTTCACGTGCTTCGTCTTCTGTGTGTCGCTCTATCTCTGCATTGCAATAACTGCAGATAAGAATGACACTAGTTAGATGTATCATGCTTCTTTCCTTTCCTTGTGTTCCTTATAGTAAAGCTCGCACACATCACCGTCTATCATATGGTAATGCATGTGAGCGCCAGACATGAAGAGGACTTCGTCCTCATCATCACCCAGTCCGTAGGAATCGTGATACCCACAGTACCAAGTCCAGCCCCCGACTGGAACAATCTTCAGTCGGGAGGCTTTTACTTCGAGCGTATCTTTATTCTTTAGTTTGCCCATCATTCTCCTCTGGTGCGTAAGCAATGATGTCGACCATCTGTGCTTCCGTATCGTTGTGCAATGGCTGCTCTATAAGAGCAGGCTCATCGTTCTTTTGTGAGTAGATGTGCAGGTAGTCCAGTGCCTTGAGTATGTACTGCGCCACCCTTGGGGTGAGTGGCGTTTGCTCATACGGTTGGTCGAACTGGTCTACGTATTTCTGTAGTGGATTTGTCATGCAACCTCCTGTGTTACTAGGTCAAGAGCTCTGCTCTTGAGTCGGTCATACTTGCCAGCGATTACACGTTCTGCACGAGTAGCCTCTGACTTGTGTGAGTTCCAGTCGAGATACTCGACGATTGCTTGGAACGCACCGAATGCAGTACCTCTGATGTTATCTTGGGTGCTGCTGGATTGGTAGATGTTCATTGCAGTAGTGCGAGCATCGGTTACACGATTGAATGTACGTCGTTCACCAGTGCTGAGTTTGTTGTACGGTGTCTTCTCGATGATGGATGGGAGAGTCCACATCTTGTTGAACACACGCTCAACATCGTTGTCTGATACCGATACGTTGAGCAACTTATCTGCGATAAGTTCGTAGGTTTCGATACCTGTATAGATAACATCGAGCATTGTCCGCATCTCATCAACCTTGAGTACAGCGTTGGTTGTATGGTGCAGAGAATACTTTGTATTCTTGCGGAAGATTCCACTGATTTGATTCGAGCAGAATAACCGATTGACTAGCGGTGTTACACCTAGTGAGCATGAACCATCGTGTGAGGTTCGTGCTAGTAGGTATGCAGCATGTGGGTCATCCTTAATCTTGACCTCACGTGGTAGTTCGAGAAGCATCCATACTTGAGCGCCATCTCTGAGCTCACCTGCGTTTGCATATCGTGCTTCGCCTGAGTCAACCAGTGCATCCAGTGCAGAGAACATCTCTCCATTCTGAAACACCTTGTATCGACTACCTACTGTACCTAGTACAGACTGTCCGCCATCCTTGTCGGTGCGGATAGTGGCGAATGTTTGTGGCACAGCCAATCGGCTAACGCCTGTGTCATTCACAGCGATAGCCTCAAGGTCAGCCAGTGATACGTGCCAGTCAAGACCAGCCTGTTGTGCTGCGTCTTGTGCGGATGTTGCGGTTACTGCTGAGCCAGCAATTGATGCTGACATTCTGCGTGTTGTTGTCATGTGTTTCCTTTCGTTAGTTGGTTGGTTGGGAGAGATTCTCTCACAAGCGACTGTCAAAGTCAACAATCGCCTGGGAGAGCATGTCGTGGTAGTGACCCATACTGCAGGCTAGCTCGCCTGTCTGTGACCAGTACGCCCACCATGTTACGTATGGGTGGTACTGGGACTGTGGGTATAGGCAAAGGACTATCCATCCATCACCTACGGTTTTCTTGATGTCGAGAATGGTTGCGCCGTTAGCGCAAACATCACCACGCTTTGGCGTGGATAGGATTGTGTCTGTCATCTGTGCTCCTTTACTGTTCTTCTACGCTGAGTACGCTGGTGTTATCGACCCAGATTTCTGATACTTCTGCTTCTCCATCGTAGGTCACCGCATCATCGCTGATGTCAAGCCCGATTGAGTTAGCGATTTCATCTGCATCACTTGATGATGCAGCCTTGTAGTCAACTGTAACCTTCACTCGTAACTCGACGAACGCTTGGTAGTTCTTGAGGAACGACAAGCCATTGCCGAATACGGATGAGAGTATCTCGCTGAGTTCACCGTAGGTAATGGTGTCCTCTTCGTTCAACTCGTTGTCACTGATTCCGTCATTGAGATTCTCGTACAAGCTGCGGACGTTTGCACGTTCTCTTGTTAGTGTGTCACGAAGCGTGTTGATTTGTGCTTCGAGTGTGGAGATTTGTTCCTTGATGTCATGGACTGCCACTGTTGGTGAGTAGTCTGTGATTGCTGCGGTTATTGTTTCCATTGTGTTGCCTCCTTTGGTTGGGTCTTGCTTCCTATATATAAAGCACATCTTTGATGTGCTATCAAGATTCGTCTGCGTCGTCGTCTACACGAGCAGCGAGTTTGTTATCGATGATGTACTCCAGTACTAGTTCGTCGATGGTTTCGTAGTCCAGTCCGAAGAAGTGGTCGCCCATATCTACGAACCAGTTGTCCTTGACCATACGGTCAAAGGCTTCCTCACGAGTTGAAGTTATGACTAGGTCATACTCATCTGGTCGTAAGTACAGCGATTCAAGTGATTGCCAGATAGCAAGGTCGTGCATACCTGGACGGTGGTGTTGGCTTGTGTAGTTGGACAGCGTAGTTTCTACCTGCGCTATCATGAATGATGGTTCCATGTTTACTCCTATCTCTTTGAGATGCTGAATCGAATGTCGGACTTACCGTCTACACATAGACGGCATACCGCACAGGCTCCACCCTTTTCGGAGATGAGTGGGATGCGCTTGAGTTGTTCGGGACATGATGCACCTGGCTTGCCAGTCAGACCAAGCATTGCTTGCTTGGCTTGGGAGAATGTGTCTGAAAGGTATGCAATCTTCACACCTTCAGGTGCTAACTCATGGTTCTCGTTGTCGGCTGAGTAATACAACGAGAGGTTGTCAATGCCACGCAACATGCGAGCTGCGTGTGGGTTACGTGTGTACACCCAGAACTGAACGTCAGGATGGTTCTCGATTGCCACTTTCCATGCCCATGTATAGTCATCGGAGAAGAAATCACCATCCCAGTGGATGCGGAATAGTTTCTCGATACCTTTGGTATCGCATTCAGTTTTGAATTCGATAATCATGGTGTCGAGCATTGCCCACATGTTGTACTTGTCAGCGTTGCGAAGTGCATTCCAGTTGTGAAGTAACACTTCACGAACTGATGAGTACATCTTCTCAAGTTTGCCTGCATAACAGATGCGTTCACATATGCTGGTTGCATATGGACATGAGTAGTTCTTGCCACTAGGCAAGCCGAATGTATTTGCAATCGCTGACCTCTTGCCATTCGGTGTTGCAAGGTTGGTCACCTTACGGTCGTTAGACCTCTTGAGTCTTGCCATTGTGGTGCTCCTTTCGGTTTGGTTGTTGCCCTATATATAAAGCACATCTAAAGATGTGCTATCTTGATACGCACTACCCACAGCATGCGCCATCGGTAGTATCTGCACAGCATTCTGCACAGAATGCTTCGTTATCTTTCATTGAATTGCGACAGCCATATTCATCCATCGTGTTGGTGCATGGGTGTCCTTCGTATCCGAAGCAGACAACTTGTGCAAGTTCTTCGGCAGTCATATCGTAGATATGTTTAGTAGTCATCGCGGTCGCTATCGTCGTAGTCGCACCAAGGTCCGAGATGATGTCCCTCTACGATGGCATATGCAGGCGCTGAGTTTGAGCCACGCCAAGTAACACCTTCAGGTAGGGGGATACTCTTATGAGTATCGCCTTCTGATACTGCATAGATTGCTTCGATACATGGTTCCACCATGGTAAGTGGAACAGGTGGATAGTGGTTGCTTTGCAACTGTATTGCGATTGATTGACGAATGTCTATGACATTCTCTGCTAGGTCGTGCGCCATCATGCTTCCCATTAGTGTGCCTCCAATTGCCAGTGTCCTGAAACTTCGAACCCTTCGAAGTCATCTGAAATCCAGTCATCGAGTTTCTCGATGGCTGATGCGGGGTCTGTTGCTTCTACCTCAACCTCATAGGTTGTGGTGCGAACTGCAGTTACTGTGTAACTAGCCATTTACTGGAACCTCCTCTACTACGTAGTCAATCTCGATATAGTTTTGGTCTTGCTCCCAATCGCCTTGCTCAAAGGCGACTCCTATTGCTTGTGGTTTTGAGTCTGCTTCTACCTCTTGGTAGAACATGAACTCGCGCTTCTGCCATACGAGATACTTAGGCATATGTTTCCTCCTTGTCGATGTAATCGGGATGCCACGATGACTCCCGAACGTTGCGATTGAACGCTACTTGTAGCGCTTCTGCTACCTTCTCGGTGATGTCGGTGCATTCCATGCCATAGAGTTGGCTTGCATGTGGGATGGATGGCACGTCATCATCTTGTGTGTAATCACCGACAACCATGACTCGGTCGCCAGCCCATCGCCCAGACACGCTAGTCAATGGCAGGTCGCCACCTCCAGCGCTAGGGCTAGTCATTACTAGCAGATAGAGAGCGTCTGCCATAGTGCCTTTGAATGCACCTAGTTGTTCGACTTGCTTTGCACCTAGCCCTAACTCGTAGGGATAGACGGCTTCTTTCTTGTCATAGTTGACAAGGTGATGGTATTGCCCCATTAGTTTGCCTCCTTTATTCGGTCGATTACATAGCGGGCGATGAGCTCGAACGGACGGTCGCCCATCACGAGCAGTTGCCGTAGCAATAGTGGAACTATGTCTGAGATTTTGCTAACGGCAGTTTCGATTTGGTCAATCAACACATCCCACTCTTCGCGCAGGTATGCGGTGGTTGCAATGACGTTGCAGTCCATGGACTTGACATCGTCAATCAGTTGGTTCCATGACTCCTGGTCATTCTCAATGACCAAGAGCCAATCGTTTGCGAATTGCTCAGCGATTACATCGCTGCTTGATTTGACAGGTGTTACATCCCACCAATTGAGTTCCATTAGATACGTCCTTCCACTAGTAGTCCCTCCAAGAAATCGTGTATCACTTGGAGTCGTGCAGCCACATCGTCCTTGCTTGGAGGCAGGTAGAATGTGGCGATGTTGAGTGCAACTTGCATTGACTCTACGTCTTGTTCGGTATAGCCCAGCATTAGATTTCTCCCTTCGCTTGCAGTTCTGCGAGAGCGTCGCCCCATGCGCCACTCAGTGTCGCGTCGCATCATGCCCATGAGGGCTCCAGTTAGGAATGACATTGCCAATAGGCAAAGTATGAGGATGGATAGTGCTGTGTCGTTGCTCATTAGTTAGCACCGCCTTTCAGTGTTAGGTATGCGTTTGGTTCCACCTTGAGCACGGCTGCGAGAACCTTGTCAAAGTTTGGGTATTGACCCATTGCTGCTAGAATCTGCTCAATCTTCTTCGAAGATTTTGCAGTGTTGGTAGTGATGCGAA
>JACCDX011300777.1_pt1 | contig 18194 bp, 28 predicted proteins | sample 7449681 | NCBI WGS metagenome assembly JACCDX01 (sample SAMN15323450, study PRJNA562643) | freshwater metagenome | isolation source: river surface water | place: USA:Blue River Watershed | collected 2017-08-18
GTAATAGCACTGCCAGCTTTTGCCGAATCCCAAATAGCTTGGGCTTTCTTTAACGAATCTCCAGTAAGAACAGGACGTGCTGGATTTCGTTCTGTTTTGTAAGTTTTTGAAAAATCAGTTACCGCTCTGTCAATTCTTGCCCAAGTAGTATTATCAAATGTGAAATTTTGAAAAAGTGTTTTTACATATTCTGATATAAATTGTTGCAACGTTCTGCTGCCGACTCTACGACGGCTGCCAAGCGAAGTTATTTGACCACCATTAATTGCAGCCTCAATATCCTTTGGCAGTTTTTCCAAGAAATTTTTATTATTTTGTTGACCAAGTGCTTGACCAAGTGCAGTTTTTTCTCGTTGCATCTGTGCTCCAACCGCAGCAATTTGGCGTGTTCTTCCACCAAGCCCGGCTTGCAATGCTTTATTTCCTGCCCAAGACATGGCGCTTTTGGCAAGATCACCCAAGCCCTCATCAACACGTATAAATTCACTTGATTTCATCTGCTTCGTCCGATCTTTTTAAACTACGACTAAACTTTTTCTGATCTCTGCTTTTAATAGCCACCAGTAATTTTTTTTCAAGAATAGCTGCTTGTTCACCACTGAAGTTACGTTCAATTACTTCCAGTAGATGAATAGCACTGGCAATTACATTGTTCGCACGATTTTCGATGATATGTTTTGTATCACGATTCTTGCCCAGTAATTCTAGTTCTTCAAGTAAACTTTTGGTTTGTCGTTTCATATATTGTATTTATCTAGATCAATTATCATTTAGGTTTTACGCAATTGATTTAGCATACTGTGCAGCATGGAACTACGTGAATCTCCAACTATTTTTTGTGTACTTTCTGCTGGAGTAATTTCTCCTGTTTCTGGATCGACCTTTGCATTTGTTACAACGCTACTTGATGTTTTAATTTTATTCAAAATGCTACTTGCGGATTGACTAGCCGCAACGGTGCCGGTACTGTCGCCGTCATCAAAAATCCTCAGTGTATCTACGTTAAATGACAAATCTATTTTTTGACCGACGCCACTACTACTGCGAGTTTTCATCAATTGAATTTGATACTGTCCACGTTCACGCATGGTTCTGCTGGTAAAGATGCCAAAAACATTATCAGCAGTGTTAATCTTACTGATACCACCTGAAATATGACTATGATCGAATTCGATTTCTTCAACCGCGCTGCGATTCAACTGACTGGCAGTAACTAGAAGTACATTCAACTCTTTTGCTATATTTCTAATTTCTTCACTAACGTACTTGTCTTTGACGAAAAGGTCACTAGGACTTACTTTGGTACTAACTGGCATTAACAAATCAAGATAATCGACACATAAAAAATCAACTTTTACCCCAGTTTCAATTTGTAATGTTTTGATATATGCTCTTATATCATTGACTGTACTCTGAGCTGGCATATATTTAATCCAAAATCTGCCAGATTTCTTAGCAGTCATCTTTACCTTCATCTCTACGTCATCTAAATTCTTAAATACTTCTTTCTGCCCAACATCAGTGAGCATGCTGTCGATACGCATCGCGCATAATTCTTCACTAAGCTCCAACGAAATATAAACACCATTCAAACCCATTTGAGCCCAGTTAACACTCAAATTCTGCATGAATAGAGATTTACCACTACCACTGCCACCTGCAAAAATCTGTAATTCACCTCGATTAAACCCGCCATATAGCTTGTTGTCCAAACATGGCCATCCTGTACTGATCTGGCCATTATTATTTCTAATTTTCATCAAACGTGCACGTGGATCAGCAAAGTAGTCAGTACCCATGTCTTTTGTTAGAGATATCTGTACTGCGTCCTTGATTAATTTTTCTACTGGATCATAATTGCCTTTTTCCAAAAACTCGGCGCTTTTAAGGATAGCCCTCTCTAATTCTTGTCGTTTAGTAAATTGTTCAAATTCATCTAGACAAAATTCTATATCGCTATCCCTAAGTCCATCAATAAAATCAATTTTTATTCCAGTTGAGGCATGGATTTGCAAAGAATCTGGTATAGATGAATATTTTTTTACGAAATCGATAATAAATTTGGCGGCAGGCCGAAGTTGCTTATGAAAGTTATCACTGTTATAAATGTTAACCACTCTTGGTATGATTGATGCATCAGATACCATGATGCGCAGAAATAACGTCTGCATTTCCAAATTATATTCTATTGTGTTCATCTAAAATTCATCCAAAATATGGTCATTAAACTTGCAAGGCGCTGATAACGCAATCATGTGATACGACTAGTGTAAATTGATTACATCAAAGCAATTTCTTTCTTTTCATTTCAATAATTATCTTACTGGTAGTGGCGTTCTCTAAAATACTCAACAAAGTGGGCAGTTTTCCGTATCTTACTACTGCATCATTAACATCTTTTACGTTTGGTGCCCAGGTAGGTATGCTGACTTGATATCCTAATTCCAGCGCACGATCACATATTGATAGTCCAGCTGCATCTTGATCAGGGACAACGATTATATTTCGATGTAGTCTTTTTAATAACTGTGCCTGCTCATCACTTATATTGCTGCCTAGATAACCACAGCCACCAATACTTATGGCATCAAATTGTCCTTCTACCAAAATACAGTGTTGCCAAGATTGATGTTGTCCATCTATGTTAAATACATAACCATTTTGCTGTTCAGATAAGTACTTAGGTTTCCTAGAATCGTAAAATCTACTTGTATTTCCTACAATTCTTCCACCATAGTAGTACGGGATAATTATTCGTTGTCGGTCTTCTTCATCGACTACATAGAAAGGATAATCCGTTGGCGAAATGCCACGAGAAGCAAGATATTCTACGTGTGTAATATCTACCAATGGGTCCAGAGGGCGGCTGTTCAGGGGCAAGTCAACATTCTTGAATGTAATCACCGTTGATGATTGTTTTTTAAGATATTGCTCAATGCCGTCACGTTGGCTAAAACTCTTGAAACTCAGCTTTTCTATTTCTTCCCTATCAAGACCACACCAACCAAGCAACATCTTTAGATTGGAACTAAAGTGTTTTCCCAATTGAAATCCACATTTAAACTGGCAGTTGAAGCAATGATATCTCCATGAACCATCGTCTGGTACAATAATACCGCCTCTGGCGCGCCGGTCGGCACTGTGTCCGCGATTATGGCAGCACACCGCGTTGAAAGACCACCATCCACTACTGGTCTTGCGTTTTTTACTGGGAATAATGGCAAGAATATCTAACATTATGTTAGTATAGACTATCCACAACAGAAAATCAATGCTTATCTAGCCAATAATTTTACTATGTCACCATTCAAATCGCCATTACTTGCAGCAGGCGGTGTTCCATTATTTATGATTTTCAATCTGACGTAAGGATGATAGCCATTAATGGTATACCCTTCTGTTCCAGTATAGTCATTGTAATTGTATTCCGGGGATAGACTGTAGAAAGTAGAAAAGTCCATCACTGTACTACCTTGAAACTGCAAGGTGCCAGTAAAATCTTCTAACCAACGCTGTGTTGTTAATATTGGACTTTCGTTTGTATTAATTATGCTACTGTAGTAAGTCCTACTCAGCCCTCCACGTGGACGTGGATGTGTTGGTATTGTTATGTCTTTTGCTGGCACAAAACTAGGCAGAACACTATTAACGATCCTAATTACTCCACGTGCTCCTCCATCCGCGTCAACAAAAACTGGATAATCAAAATTACCGACTGGTATTTCAAGACTGTAGAAACATTGCTGTGGCTCTATATTTTCTATGTCAGCCACGGTCAACTGTAAACTGGTAATTCCAGTTATCGGCAACACTGGAACTAAAGTTTTTTGTAGCAGAATTTTGTTTCCGGCAGCATTAATAATTCTACATGTTATCTGTTTTCCTGTGATGTTTATTGGCTTTTGTTCCTGGTTTATAAAAGCAAACTGTATTAGGTTATCCACACCACGATTTATTGTTAATTCTTTTGCGTACACTTTTTCGTATCTCCTAGTTGAGGCAGCAGCAGATTCCAATAAAACTACCCACTGTTTTTGATTGTATAAATACATTACTGTTTGTGCTGGCACAATCTTTTTCCTTTAATGTAGTATTTATGTCTATTGACTTTTTTGATAAGCTGTCGTCAAATCACCCGTTTATAACTATATGCAGTTACGCGGGTCAAGAATACGTTGGTGTTATACAAAACAGGGATGAAGTAGTTACTACATTCTACGACTATGGAATGATAGTGGACCAGGATCTGAAACAATTGTTCCTGGAGCTAGGAGATCAGTGGTGGTGGGAAAGCAACAGAATGATTCCAATAAATCTGTTCCTAAAAGATGAATGGACAGTATTCAAACCCTACTTAAAAACGTTCGTTAATAAGGGTCTAGCAGTACTCCATGGTCCAATTACCAGCATGAATGATATAGCAAAAAAACGTATTAAGCGTAGAAGCATTACTCTTGTAAAGAGAATGCCGTAGGATTATCAGCCAGTAAATTCATATTTACCACAACCAGATTTGCATAAGCAACGCCGTGAGCTTTCTTAAAACTGTAACCGTCATCTGAAATATCCCATACAGTCTTTGCTACTTCGCTCCAGGGCAATCCTATAAGATGCTTTTTAGCTGGGCGTATAATACTTAAAAACATTGCAAGTCGAGGTACAGTGTCAATAGGTTCAGGCATCGATAGCATTCGATCATAATGATTGCCTATGTGTATCAATTTTCTAAAGTAATCGCGATCATGAAGTAATTTCCAATCTGGTTCGCGCATCAATTCAATTAGATGAACTTCATTCTGTACATGCTTGTATACCCAGACATTTAGTAAATCCAGTTTGGTATAGCCCCTGGCCTCTGATTCACGATAATCAAGAGCGCATACATCGTGAACTGGATCGTATGGTATATTCATTGGATACACTCCGGTGTTGTGCTTCTTTACGGTACCGTTCTTGCGTATTGCCGCTGGCACAACACTCAGGTGTCTTAATAGATGTTCGCGATCTGCTAGGTCTAAGTCAATATCAGATGTAAATTTCATAATGGGATGCTTTTCATAATTTCTTGAACGTGTCTGACCGATTCCTCTTCGCGCTTGAACTTAATATTCCATCTTTCTGGATTTATATATTCAAAAATAAGATTGGTTTGTGTAGTGTCAAGTTTGGCCAAAAAGTCTTTGCCAGTGGCACTTTGGTACAATACCCACGGACTTATCTTGCCAGAAACAATCATATGACATAATCTATTAGCACTACAATACACGAACACATCCGAAATACGCAAGTTTTCTTGTTGAGCGATATCCAGTAAATTATCCACTGTTCTTTTCACAGCATCATACCAGTCCTCGTATTTTAGATAGTCAATTATGTATCCCGTATAACTACGATCACTTGTCCAGCTATCTATTGGCACACAATTCTTTAACAAATAATGTAGATACGCCTGTACATTTATAACTGCAACATCTGAGCAATAACTACCAAATTTTACAAAAGCACTGTAATAACTACTTTTGGCAAAGTCGCTATATTCGATAGTTTTTTTACTAGGATGATATGTTTGGAAATAATATTTCCATGACATATATCCTATACGATTTGATGGGCGATCTCGATCTATCCAGCGCCTTTTTTGTTCACATATATGTTTGAACAATGTATTTGGTCTGGCAAAAACTCTGCCGCAGTGTTCGCAACTACTATCAATTGAATTAGCTGCCACTGTTTCTATCATATTCGTCCAATTCTTCGGAAGTTATCTTGGAAGCCAATACATCAATATCTGAAAGCTTAAGAGCTGGATACAATTTAGCAATACGCTGTTTATGATTTTGCTGTTTCGTGAACTCGGCAGCAAATGCTTTTAGAGATTCACTGTCTGTGTTTTTATAAATTTTCTGGAAGTATTCATGCACTTCTTTGTATTTTGCAGACTCACGTAATTGTCCAATTTTAGCACTAAGATGTGGTATCCACTGATGAAATTGTTTTCCTACGCCAGGGCTTGCAGCACATAACATCAACCATTGCAATCTTGGATGATTTTGTACACTTTCATTGAATAAGTGTTTGTTCGCATTTGCATCGGTGCTCAGTAAATAGTAATTTGCCAAAACGCCATTGGCCTTGACTGCGCTTATCCAGTGCGTCATCATATAAGGCACAAACTTGCGCTGTTGTTCTTCGGACAATCGGTCAAACCAATCATAGTCTTTCCTATCAATCGCTTCGATAGCAGAGAACAAGTCAAAGTCTTGACGTTCAAATTTTTCATCCGCTGATACTTTTTTATTTGACATCGGTATAAATTTTTCAGAATGCCTGTGAGTAATCTACAATTTCGGAATTTCTACTTACTTCTTTTACAAAGTAAATGCAGCGCGGCTTTTTCCCGTCATCAATTGGCACACATAAAAATTGCCCATTGCGTAGTCGAGGAGCATACCACGTTACATCATTATAAATGTCCAATATTTCCAAGTCAAGAAAACTGGGTCTAAAACTACATAGTGGATTAAACTCGAATGCCTTAAATCCTCGATCATTTATGCTGGTCAATGGTATAGTTTCTAAATCACCAAAGTCTGGTTCTCCTATGAGTATTTGCCAATCCATTGGCATTTTAATAACAGTGTCTCCTACCCGTAGGACCAAGGCAGGACTATTAAAACTTTCCAAAAAAATCAGTGGTATATAATGATAATCAACCGAATGTGGATTAGAATTGTCTAGAATGGCAAAACGTAAATCCTCTATTTCTTCTGGCAAATTTTCTAAATTATACTCGCTATTGTCTAATGTCAATATTTTCATGTTTATATTATTTCACTTTATATTCTAATTTTTCAACCGTATAATCATATTTTGCTTCACGGTAGTATTCTTTGCGTTTTGTCAGGTGACGTTTGGAAAATCTGCAACTACTGGTAAGATCCCATATTTGCACAAAGTCTTTGTCCTCGGCTTTACGTATACCGCGGCCGATGCTCTGTATTACTCTAACAAAACTTTTACCTGGTTCTATTAGAACCAAATTAAAAATTCTAGGAAGATTAATTCCCACTGCTGCCACCCCGTATGTGGCTACAATAACTTTATCAGAACTGGTAGCTACCTCATCATATTCTTCTTTACGTTCTGTTAATTTGGTGTCTCCACTTACGAAAACACTGTTTGGAATACGGTCAATCAACTCTTTACCAGCAGCTACTCTATCCACCAGAATCAACGTATTTCCTGTTTTTACAATCTGAGAGGTCAATTTGGCAATTGTGTCTAAACGATCCTTATTTTCCAATAGATGTTTTAGTTCACTTTGGTAGTTTGAAAATTCACTATGATCCTGTAGTTGGACAATATTAACATGACATTGTGCCAAAACACCCTTGTCTTGTAAATCACTTGCGCTTAATTTTCCTATTACTGGTCCAATACTAACAAAGATCGATTGACTTTCAAATTTTTCTTTTGGTATTGTGCCAGTCAAACCCCACCTAATAGGAACGTGACTCATTACTCCTGTTAATAATGATTTTAGCACATCTCCTTTTACCATATGCACTTCGTCTACTATCACACACACTACATCTTCAATAAAATCGCCAATAGTAATTTCAGCATCACCAGACTTGGTGTTTTTAAGTAGATTGTTTAGACTTTGCCAGGTGCATATAGTATGTTGTTTGCCGTGCTCTTTTCTATCACCAAAATAAACACCGACATCTAGCCCGATGTTTCGGTAGTCTTCTTCTGTTTGCACAACTAAACTTTTGTTAGGCACGATAACTAGCGTTCGGCCATAATTCTGCACGCTATAACTTAATGCAGCGGTTGTAATTGTTTTGCCAGCGCCGGTGGCAATTTCTGCAACACTTTGAGGATTTGTAAGAAAATTATTTATAATGGCTACTTGATAGTCCCTTAGTACGATAGGTTCTCCTACTTTAGGGTGTCCTTTTGGCCACACTTTATTACTAAATGAAGTTTCGGTTATTGTATCAAATGCAAACTTGTTATTATATTCACGCTGATCCTCTAACTCTATATCATATCCACATTCATCTAGAAATGGTATAATTTCTTCTAGCAGATTAATGTAAGTGGATCCGCCTAATTGAAAATATGACACTTTGCCGTTCCATCTACCAAGGCGCACACTTGGCAAATATCTAGCTCCAGGCACTTCATATTCGAATTTCTTTACCAGGGCTTTGCGTTCCGACAGTTCTAAGCCCTCCAGCTTACAATTAACTTCATCTCTAATTACAATTTTACACTTCTTCATTAGAAAGATTATACTCGACCACTGTCGTGTTTGTCAAATATATGTGGACCAAATTACAAGATATTATATCTTATGGGTATATACCAAGATACTTGAAACGGTTCAATGCCACCTCATCGCCTTTTTGATCGGCAATTGCAACAGCCAATTTATCTAACCCAGCTGGCCATAATTTTTGGTCAACATTGTTCCATATATAGCTAAAAATTCTTGGATCTATGCGTACCATTGAAACTAATGTAGCAGGTGTTATTACTGATTTTGTGTTTGCGATGAATAGCAATAGGATGTCATCGCTTATCAGCATTCCTTTATCCGCTATATTCTTGAATATCGCCTCGTAGTCACTGCCAGTCAACAACTGCAATTTTTTGTAACCACCTGTTGGTTTAGATAGTAACTTTTCTATATTTCGCGGATCATTTAGGGATGCATACAACAATTGTTCTCGCTTTGGATTTGGTAAATGATAACCAAAACTCGGATTAGTCTCCACTATTTTATTCATTATCTCGGTAGGTATTTTCTCATTGAGGAATTCTAAATATGTGGGATTATAATTGTAGGATTTAATCGCATCTCTCACTTCACTAGCAAGACTTGCAATGTCACCTGATGAGATCAGTTTTCTAACCACAGGTGCACCATACTTCATAGCCACATGTTTTGCTCGACCCTGTTCACGCTTTTTTTGAACTTCACCAGGTGAGTATTTGTTTGCTACACGTTCAACTAATTCCACTGCACTACTACTAAAAAATACAGCCTGTGTTGGTTCGCTTTCATGGATGATGCCTACTCCTTCATCAACACATCCATCAATACCTATTGTTCTGAATAGTCTGTTCCACGCCCTGGGCACGGGTATTGATTTACGTCTTGCTATATGCTCAGCAATCTTCAGTGTGACATACCAAAACTCCCCACCTGCACGATCTGGAAAGTTTGCTTCATCGTAGCTTCTCCTAATCAATTCACCCAGAAATTCAGACGATATGACATTACTAGTGATTACCTTGTAATACTTTTCAGCTTCTGTCTGATTCATTGAACTTAGATTTACTATATTACCTCTAGACTTGAATATATTGACCCAAGGATGTTCTCCAGCAAAAGGCAAACTGGCATGCATGGATTTGCCACCACTTGAAGAATCTACTACATACTCTGCTGGATATGCATATATGCCCAGTGGCGTTTTATAAGTTGATCCTGGATTGATACCTAATTTTTCTATCTGAGTAAAACTAACAAATAGATTTTTTATACCACCCTCTGGGTAAATGGCGGACGCACCTACTTTATCGTCCGTGTTGTCTAATTGATTTTGTATGGCCTGATTTACAGATATCTTTGGATTCTGTTCTGGGTTACGCCGGGCTTCGTTGGCAAATTCATAACTACGCATCTAATTATTTATACGCCAAAAGCAAAAGGACTCCTTAAGGAGTCCTCAGCAAAGATAAATAATAGTGTAGATCGCGGAATTGGCGTTCCCATCTACTCTAACGCTTAGAAGGAGCAATCAGCATGAGTATTTATAAGCCAACGTGGCTATATATAAAACAACATAATATAACAGGTTTAAAATATTTTGGAAAAACAGTAGAGAAGGATCCCCGAAAATATCCAGGCTCTGGAAGTTACTGGACTGCCCACTTAGAAAAACATGGAAATGAGGTTACCACCGTGTGGTGCAAATTATTTGAGAGCCGTGAAGAGGTCATTGAATATGCTATGAAATTTTCTTTGGAAAATAATATTGCTCAATCAGATGACTGGGCCAATCTTGTAATTGAAAATGGCATTGATGGCGCACCCCCTGGTCAAGTCCCATGGAATAAAGGCAAAAAGGCGTCTGACGAACATAGAAAAAATCAAAGTCAGCGACAAACAGGGAAAAAGAAAGTACCAGTGTCTGAAGAGAGGAAGGCTAAGCAGAGTGCTGCTATGTCTGGTAGACCAGGAAGAATCCCAACGCAAGAAGAAATTGAGCGTAGAATAAAAACCAGAAGAGAAAATTACGAAAAGAAAAAAGCCCAGGGCTTTTCATACGCTGGGCCAAACAATAATTTCTATGGCAAAAAACACACGCAAGAATCTATTGAAAAAATCAAAAAATCACTTGCAGAGAGTCGCAAAAGCAAGTGATTGCCATTTTGTAGGGCTAATCTTAGCCAGATCAGCAATCTTCAAAGCACAACGGAGACTGATTTCACGCATCTTGGTACGGTTCTCCCACATGAAGTCAAGGATTTCCGTGTCCTTGCCGTCAGGCAAATCGTAACCTGCGAACAAGCCCGCAACATCGTCCTTCTTGGCATCACGATGAACGCCCTTGATACGAAGCATAGCATCACGCTCAGTATTGATGGTCAGATCCAAGAAGTGACTACGAGACTGCAGGGCATCCAAGTGTGGCTGAATTTTACTAGATCGCTTGTTACCAAATGTCTTGTTAGTGATAAAGATGATAGAACCATGAAAGTCAAACGTATTAGGAACACCTTCTTCACGCAGCAAACGAGAATCCTTGTTGTAACTAATACGACGAGTCTTGCCAGAATCCAGCGCACCCTTGAGGATGTTGATCGCGTCCTGGTCTTCCCAGATATCGCAGTCATCAAAAATCAAAACATTCTTGCGATCCGAATACTTGTATAGTAAGGCGAACAGGCCGATTGCGGACATTGTACCCTTCACGATTTCGTAGCGATGCTTACGACCAGCAATTGTGTCAAACAGAGTAGCTGCCTCCATATTACGATGAACGCCGTAGCTTTTGCCTACGCCAGGAGGGCCCGTAACAATCAATGATCTAATATCACCGCTGATGCATGCTTTTGACATCTCGTCCAGGATCTGGAAGCGGGTAGCAATGCGATTCATTGCATCCTCATCAGATTCTTCTGGTTGAGATTCTACCGAAACAGAGTCAGCAGGCGTAAAGGCGATGGCACCAGCAACCGCACGACGGGGTTGATACTCACCGATGTATTCGAAGTCAGAGGAACGATCAACCCGCACACGGCACACCAGGCCACCGTTAGCGAATGCAGTGCTACCATCATTCTGGATGGTAATGAAACCACCACGCTTGCCTTGCTTGAAGGGCTTGACCAGGTCAAACACACCAGACACAGGCTTGTCATGGTACTCACCGCGAAGAATACGAACTTGAGACATTTGCATTGACTCCTTGATTACTGACTGAAGATGATAGTATAGCAGGTAGCTGATTTATTGTCAACCGAATTCTGCATAGATTTCCTGGGCATCAGCCTGGACCAGAATAGTACACACAGCTTGTGCTTCCTCTTCCGTGTCGTACTCATCCACAATGTCCCACACGCGCTGACCGGCTTCCTGACCGAAAACATGCTCCAATACCATGTAGGTGCTGTTGGTTGGGTCAAACTGGACACTGTACTTGGTCATGGCTACCTCGTTGACTGAAAACATTAGTATAGCAAAACGGTGATTTATTGTCAAATTTTGGGTTATTTCCCTTGAGGGGCGTGTCTGGCGACTTGTTCAGCTACCAGCCTCTTGAAGACCCGCTTAGCGTCTTCCGTGACTTGATCAGTGGTCTTTTCGAAGATGAAGGCAATCTCAGAAACGTTGACCACGCTATAGTATTCATAAGATCCGCCCATATAAGAATCAAAGATCCCACTGCCGGCACGTTCGATAACTTGTTCGTAGGTCTTCATCACAGTGCGCTCACGTTAATGATCTCAAGGATTCCCATCTCATGGATAGCCGCATCAAGGGCAGCATTCACTGAGTTGGCTACGACAACGACCGAGTCGGTTTCGTAACTGTTGCGATAGTCCACCCAATATTGGTAGTGAACAATGTATTCCTGATTTTTCTTGGTTTGCATTTTGAGTTCCTTAGTGACCATGTGTGTATTATTGTGCTCAGCCTTCACGCCTGTCAAGCACACGATGAAGGATCTGTAGGGTCTTTGATGGGCTGATTACGCCCAGGAAGGACACTGTAATTCCAAAGAGAACTAGACGGATTCGGTCGGTGATGAACTTCATTTTCAACGCTCCTTTAGACGCTTCATTACAGTCACAACCTCAGGATCACGCATGACCTCGTTGAACTTCTCTGTGGCGAACTCAACGATGAAAGCCTCTTCCTCTGCGGTCAGTTCCCGTTGAAAATCAGTGAGATCCTGTCCGTTCCACCAACTGCCACGCTTGATGGCACAGAGCATTTCATAACGCTGCTCACGGTTGAAGAAACTCATCGCTTGCTCCTTGTTATCGACCATGAATACAGTATATCAGGATTGGGATTATTTGTCAAATTTAGGGTAGAGCAAACCACTCATCAATGGTAAGAATCTCGGGTGGGGTGTAGGTACCGTCCTCAAGAAAGAAGTATCCTGACTCGAAAGTGTGTTTTCCTAGATTGAAATTCTTACCATCCCGCCAATCCTTTTCGTGGGCATACCGCGCTAAAGTTTCAAAGTCCACGTACAATTGCTCCGCGGACTCGTATTCAATAGGTACCACGACATTGCACCACCAAGTGTAAACATCACCTGCCTCATACTTGATCACCAGTCGCATTGTGACTCCTTGCTGTCTATGTGTGTATTATGATTTTTCATCATGGTTCGCTGAATCACTTCCAACCGTGGGTACGCTCTGCCGAACGCCCTTGTTCGTAGAATTCTTCGTACACAGGAGTCTTGGGCACATAACCACGCGCCGCACGAACCGCTGTTATCTCTTCTTCAAGCAAAGTGATCCGTGCTTCGTATTCTTCGCGGAGTCGGTCTCTTTCTGCACGAATTTCTTTGATGTTTCTCATCGCTCACTCTTGCTATCTACTATGAATACAGTATATCAGAATTGGGATTTATTGTCAAATTTTGGGTTTATTCAAACCAATCGACCATCGCGTGGAAGTCTATCGGTTGCCCCAGTTCAGACTCCACGAATCCCAAGGAGTCATATCCCAGCGTTTCCGGGCGGCGCTGGCACTCCGAACGCCCCTGCTCTACGAACGCCATCAAGTCTTCCATGGAGCCGAACACTCCCAGTAGGAACTCGCCTTCGTAATCGTATCCGCCAACTAGTGAATAAACTCGCATGATTTGCTCCTGTTTTCTAACTCCAACACAGTATATAAGGATTGGGATTTATTGTCAAATTCAGCCAAGAAGTTCCATGTATTGATGCACCGACAGGGTACCCATTTTGGCGTTGTGTTTTGCTGCAACCATTGCTAGATTTGAATATTCCCTCTTTCCGCCGTCCGCCCATGCAATAATGTGTGCTCCATGAGCATTGGACATATCAATTTTTTCACCAGAAACATAACACCGATAGCCTTGCTCCACCAATTTAGCCTCACGCCAGTCACGTGGGAAAATACGGTGGCTATCACGCACGATAATAACAGAAAGAATATTAATTTTTTCCATCAGCCACTCAACAGGGAATACCACAGACTTTGCAGGACGGTGCTCACCAAGTGAGTCGTTGAACTGCTTACCAATTGTTTTGTCGCTGTCCAGCGGTGATACTGCCTGCAACTCCTTGGGTTGATTATCGTACTTCAGCTTGAATGGGCTATATTCACCGTAGATCAAATCAAAAAACGCGTTATTGTCAGGAATGCTGATTACACCATAAGTTTCTTCAAGATACATCCAAATACGGTTAAACAACACAAATTCCTTTTGGGGCAATGGTGTAGCCATTTTTTGCTTCCGGATCTCTGCCATCTGTAGAACAAAATCCAGGCATGCAGACACCTTTTTCTTCATCTTGGTAACTGCTACACCATCCGGATTTTTAGCATACATCTTTTCAAGATCGGTATCGCAGCATGTGCCCATACCACCGCCATCATAATAGCGGTAGTATAGCCTAGCAACCATTTCATCAATGCGGAGACCGTCATTGTTGAAGGAAACATTAGTATACTTGCAGTCATCACCACGCTCAAAAAACTCAAACAGTTGGTGGAAAGAATTATTCACGCCGACAACTGGACGAGCAGTCTCCCGTACAGCCGAGGCAATAGTGGTATTGCCATGAGAATTCAACATTTCCTGGTGAGTAACAGGAGTACCAGTGTTCAATGTACGGAAAAGATGTCCAACCTGTTCACCAGTAAGGTTGTTGTAGATGCAAAAGGTTACTTGAATGTCAAGAAAGGCTTCACGTTCTTCCTTGGACATTTCACGAAAATATTTACCACCAAATGTTCGGAACTTGTTTTGATAAAAGGCGTAGATGTAGCGCTTACGGTGGCCACCATCAACACTTTCAAATTTGTAACTACCGTTAGGCGTTTCATGTAGGGTGATTTGGCCGATATCAATACCGACCAACATGGTTTCAATAATCGCTTGGGCCTTAGAAGGTACGGTAGTGCCTTCAAGTTTAAGTTCACGATTCAATCGTTGGTGAACAGGATAGCAATCAATTTGATCGTATTCCAGAAGATATTCACGCACTGATTTTGTAACTTTTTTGAAAATGTACGGGCGAATCATTGGTGTGCTCCAGAAATGGCTATATACAAAAATTACCAACTATCAAACAAACTTAACACGATTAAGTTGGGTCTTACCATCAGCGTGGTGCGTCTTGACCGTGCCTTGACCAGACAACTTGGAACCTACAGCCGCATGACTTTTCTGGCTGAAAAACACCACCTGATCCTGATCCGTAATCACAGTAGTGAAATAGCAATTCCATTGTTGGCTGTGGATCTGGCGAAGGACCTCGCCGGTAAAGCTAATTTTATCACCAATCTGACCAATATGTCCACCACGGGCATCACTGATACGATCATCGACCGACTTGCGGACATTCGCACGATCATAGCCAACAGGCAAGTAAGCCACTGTGCCGATATCACGATCACTGATTGTGTCGCCATTGGCCAGGGCCAGTGACTTAGCATCAAATTCGTTCAGGACCTTGCCAGCAAGAATCTTAAACATCAAACCCTTGTAGTGGGTACGGATGTTAGATGCCAGAGCACGATCCTGTTCCGTGATCATAGAAGAATCTCCAAGGGCGCGGATCATGAAATCACGGTTGCTGATCACGGGAATCGGCTGGCCCTCAGCCGTGTATCCAGACAAGGTGCCTGCCTTGATGTACTGGCCAGCGCAGAGCCGGAATGCGGCAGCGGCGGCGGCAAAAACCGCATCGGTATCGTGCATCTTGGGCTGCGGACGAACATGACGGCCGCGCCGTGCAGGTTGATCTGCCTCATCTTGCTGGCAGAGGCGCTTGACTTCCATATCAGACATATTAGACACATCAACGAAACCAGCCATTTGCTTACTCCAGGTGTTTATCGACTATGAATACAGTATATCAGGATATGGATTATTTGTCAACCTGCGGGTTATTGAAACTCCAGCAGATCCGCTACATAACCGTCGTAGAGGTACTGTAGAGCCTTCCAAACACTGTCCTCTACTGAATTACTCTCCCGTAGGATAGTGTAGGCTTCGCGGAAGTAGTTCTCGTCACCACGGGCCGCTGCGTATAGTTCTGCTCGCTTTAGGAATTCCATCTCTCGCTTCTGTTTTCTGACTATGAACACAGTATATCAGAATTGGGATTTATTGTCAAAACAACTTAATAATCCGCTACCAACTCACCATTGCTGCCTTCCCAAACAAAGAGTTTGGTCACAGCCATGCCAGTCTTCGCATTCTCGTCCGGGTAGACAATCTTGTAGACGAACTGTTCACCGTTTGAAATGCCCAAAAATTCTGAGCGCAACACGGAATCTTTGGGATACCTCTTACGCAGGGCAGTCTCTAGTGTAATGTTGTGAAGATAAGCACAACGACGAATGGTATCGGCACTGATCATTTATCACTCTCTTGTTACAGGTAGGTCACATAGAGACCGGTCTTAGCGATCTTGCGGTTGATTGACACAATCTTGGTGACAACCTTAGAAACTTCAGATTCTAGGCCAGCACGTTGGAATGCGGCCGCGGAACTGACCAGCGCTTCCTTACGCTTCACCAGGGCCAGGAATTCGGTGGTAGGCACAGTTGCGGGCTTGCCGAAGAGAACAGTTTGGATTGCCATTTGTTGCTCCGTTCTATCAATGGATACAGTATATCACTGTACCGATTTATTGTCAAATTCAGGCGGCGGAGAGCATGTTGGCCGGGACACGCCACTGCATGCTGTAGAAGCTGGTAGACTTTTCCCGGACAATGATGAACTTGCGGTTGACCTTTTCCACGGTGCCGAAAACCGTCTGACCAGTGCGGCTGCTGGTGAACTTCACCTCGGAACCAGCACGGAAGGTATACTTATTCTTTTTGGCGATTTGATTACGAGCGAACTTGACTGCCGCCATAATCGAATCCAACTGGTCGTTGGTGAACTGACCTTGAATGATGCTAGAATTGATTTCTTGAATCGTTGCCATAACAAACTCCAGGTGTTTATCGACTATGGTGTTAGTATACTACCGGCGGGATTTATTGTCAAATCCTGGAGTTATTTTTTTTATTTGCTTCTAGCAGAAAACTGCACCATTTTTTTTTGGTAGATGCATAGTTAACCTATCAAATTGTTATGTCTTCCATGCCGGCGGTCCTCAGGCGGGTAATATGCCCTAGCTGCCATTGCTTGGCTTCTAATCCTTTGATTATTCCTAGCCAGCGATTTCTTAGCAGTGCAATTTCGTTAACTAGACTTTCCATGTCCACCACATCAGGCTCGCAATCACAGTAACGTTCGGCATCGCGGCTTGACAATGCGCGTTGGTATCCTTCCAGATACTTTTTAAATGCTTCTGCTCTGATTTTGCGTAGTTGAATATTGAGATAATTTAGCACTGCCTCAATCTCCTGTAACTGTCCAAATCTCATTTCGGTATTACCTGGCAGCATTGCTAAATTTCTTTCAACGTTGCCTTTTACATTCACGTCCATTTTGGCAGCGGAAAGTTCGGATTCATAGTATGAAATAAAATCTGGCAAATTTGCCAGATTTTGAGTAATTTTAGTATACCACATTAGTTTGTGAATTAGATGTTACCAATCTTGATCCTCTTGCTCGTCGTCTTCTGAATAGTCATCGTATTCGGTCTCGTTTTCATCCGCATACAGCTTTACTGCATCCTGTATATGCATATCAGTAAACTCATAGCGAATATCATCTAACTCGTATTCGTGCTCCATCAAAATTCCAACCAACTCTTCGGCGATCTGGGCGCGTTCATCATGCGGAATACTTTCATTAACCAGATTCCAAATTTCAGATACTAATCTAACACTCATTCTACAGACTCCTCCTGGATTTCTGTATTTAGTGTTTTTTCTATATTCTGAAACTCTGACATTACCAAATCCATGATTCCGTTTTCATTTCTATTCCACTCTTTACGGAAATATTTATGTACTTCGCCGTTAGTATCAGTATAAGAATAGCGATTGCCTTCCTTCTTGATCATGCCACGGGATTCAATCAGATCAAAGAAACCACTGTACGGATTCATTCCAGTTTCATAAGGAATTTGAATCTGAATGTCTTCAAATGGTTTGGCATACCGTGTTTTCATAATCTTACAACCAGCACGAATACCCAAGACTTCAGTTACTTTGTTGCCTTCTTCATCTTCTTTTAGTTTTAGCTTCTTCATCGCAACAAGAATGCTACTTGCATAGACGAAACCTTGGCCGCCACTAACGTTCGGATCAGGATTATAAGGATCCTGGCTAGCGTATGTGTGATTGGTTGCAACTAGACCAACGTTGTAACTTCCAAACATATTAACGCAGTTTGTTACCAATGCTTTCAGCGCTTTGGCTTTTCTTCCCATGTCACCCTTCATGTCGCCAGCGTCGAATTGATTGACTTCAGTTGGCGACATAAGCATACCAAGAC
>JACCDX010150246.1_pt1 | contig 18191 bp, 23 predicted proteins | sample 7449681 | NCBI WGS metagenome assembly JACCDX01 (sample SAMN15323450, study PRJNA562643) | freshwater metagenome | isolation source: river surface water | place: USA:Blue River Watershed | collected 2017-08-18
AAATAAAATGTATAATTGTCAAAAATGTAAAGCAACTATAGATAGAGACATAAATGGATGTAGAAATATTTATATGAAACAATTTATTAAAAATGATACAGTATAAAAGTATCTAAAATTAGGCTCATGATACTAGTCTATATAAACTTGACTTATTTTGAATGGATATGTGAAAATTAGTTCTTTTGAATTAATTAAGTAATATGAATCTAATTGATAAGTTTTATTATTTCTTGATATATATCAAAAAATATCAAGTTTTATGTATCGGCATCTATTTTTAAATTTAGAATACTAAATAAATGTTTTCGTTATTTTAGATATAGTTGGAATATTATACTAACTAATTACTTTGAAATAAATGATTCTTGTTATTGGAATATTTTATCTTTAACGTGTAGTGATAATATTGGTGATTTAATTATTTCTAAATTTATATATTATGATGGTTCTAAATCATTTTGGAAATTGCCAACTTTTATTAATCTTGTAACAAAAAATGTTCCACCAATATCAATTATATGGGGAGAAAATGATACAATTATTCCAATAGAGTTAGCTGAATTTTTAGCTGAATTTGGAATTAAAAAAAATTCTACACATAAATTAATACATAATATTTCTAATTGTTGGCATAGTCCACCTTCAAATAAATTATCTAAATATTTATTAACTGCTTTAACTAATCCATTTTATTTAAAAAAAATTCCAATAAATTCTATTGAAACTTTAAATTTAATATGTAGCTCATGTTATGCAACAGCATCACCTACTGATACAATTTATAGAAGAAATTCTTTTTTCTCAAAAATTAGAAAATTATTCTATATATAAAAAATTGAAATAGTATGTGTTTAATTATAATTTAATATATTATGTTACACCAAATAAATTATATTTTACAAATTATTTTCGATATTATTCAAGTTATATTATATATTTTAAGTAATATTTTATATAATATTTTTATGATTTTAACTACCAAATATAAAAATTTATATTTTGATATTATTGATATGGATGATGATTATATTTGTGAATGTGGTGTATGTCATTCATCTACACTTTTTTCTAATTTTTTTCTTGTAAAATTAAGTAAAAAATGAAAAATAAATAGTATAAATTAAATTGTTTTATATATGGAAGCCTTTTATACACATATATCACATGCCATTGAAAAAGAATTAAATAAAGAAAAAATTAACTTTGAATTATTTAATAATAAAAATCTTGATGATAATCAAATTATTATGTTTCAAGAAATGACAAAATAATACTTGACTCATAAAGATAGTGAAATTTATAAAAAAACTGATTATTTATGTAATCAAAAAGAAAAAATATGTATTTGTAATACACATGCAGATGATTTAAGAAAAATTTATGATGGTATTAATTATAAAGAAAATGTTAAATTTATTAGTTATTATAACAATTAATACATATGGGTTTTACTTTTTTAGTTTTTACACTTAAATAAGGTTTAAAATTATCAATGGTTAATTTATTTTTACAATTTTTTATTTTACATTTTACTATTTCATCACCATTTTCAAAATAATCTTCAATTATATCTTTACACATTAGTGTTTCTTCCCATTCTGGCCAATTAGTTGATGACATTATTTGATTACATGGTGGACAAATAGGTCTTAAATTTTCAAGTGTAGATTTTCCATTATTACTAACACTAATAATATGACCACATTGCCAACTATTTGATATATCTAAAGATAAAATTTTTGAACAATTATAAATTGGACATTTACCACTAGTTTTTGACTCAAACTCTTTTTCCCAAACTTGTTTTTGTAATTCTTTATTTATTGATTCTCTTTTTTTATAATTATGATTTGGTTTAACTTTGTTATTAGATAAAAAATCTATAAAATTATTATTTTTTATAAACATACAACTATGATCTTCTATACTCTTAATTTCACTTATTTTAAACAAGTCTTTATTTGTATGATATTGTTCTAAATATCCTATTTTATTATAAAATTCTTTTTCTTTGACTCTCATATAATTATAAATTTCTTTTGTTTCTTTTAAGTTCTGTTCATCCTGTAATGTTTTTATAATGTTTTTATTAATTAAAATATCAATAAATTCTGATGGTGAATATAATGATTTTTTTATTGATGAACTTTTTGATAAAAAATTATGATCGTTAATTATTAATAATTTTAATTCTTCATATGTTTGTTTTTCAAAAATACCATAATAATTTGTTAAACATTTTGCTGAATCTTTATTTATATCTTGAAATAATTTATCTAATTCTGATTTTGAATTTATATCTACTATTGCTACTAATAATGTATTATTTATATTTTCTTCAAATAATTTTATTGCCATTTCTATTCTATGTTGACCATCTACTACTAAATATTCTTCATGTGATCCTACTATATTATGTGCAATAGTTATTAAACACCTTGAACAAAAATGATGTGGATTATTTTTATAACTTTCAACCATTTCTAACACTTTGTCTTCATTCAAATCAGTTTGAAATTCTGGTGTTTTTAGTTGACTACTTATTTCTTTTATTTCCTTAAATGTCATACATATAACTTTTGATTCTGACCTTGTATTTATAGTAGTCTTTATACTTAAACACGAATTTCTTGAAACAATAGTTTTTATTTTTGATTTTGTTAACATATTTTATCATTTAACTTTACAATAAAATAAAATAACAATTTTTTTATTACACCTTTTATTAAATTTCAATATCACTATCTTCACTATCAACATCAATTTTCTCAATTAATTTAATATTTTTTAATGTGTCTAGTTTATTTTTATCAGAATTATTATAAATTAATAGTTTGATAGAATCCATCTTATAAGCCTTATAATTGGAATATATACGATCATTATCAGGATCTTTATATTTAGTTTCGTTGTCATTAAGTTTTTCTAAAAATTTCTCTATTCTATCAGCATGTTTGGGTATTATTTTATTTTTCATTTTCTCATATGTTAAATTTATTTCATTTATATGTGTATTCATTAGTTCATCTAACATGTTATGTTTTTTAACTATAATAAATGCTTTACCATTAAAAATATATGATAATGGATCTTTTAAATTAGTAATAAATATATTGGAATATTCTGGTAGTTTTTCATTAAAATGTGTTTTAGTAATACCTTCTTCAAGAGACATATACTGTTTATTTAAAATAGATAATAACTCTTTTTCATTAAAAATTTTCTCATATGAAACATCACCAAATTTGACAAATGTATTATGTATAACAGTTCCATTATTAACATTACCATTATTAATATTAGAAACTTGATTATTTATTTTTTGCAATGTTTTATGATGAACATGTCCTTTTTCTTTAATAATATTTTCAATTTGTTGTTTCAATTCATTAATTGTAGTTTTAAGTTTGTTAATATCTTCTTTATTTTCGTGCATGATTTTGCATTTTTGCTCATGAGACCAACGTGACTGTTTATTATTATATTCTTTATTACAATATCTACATATATATTTTTTTATTTTATTTTCAGACTTTATCAGACTATTTTCAGACTTTATCAGACCATTTTCAGACTTTATCAGACTACAGTCACGATGGTAATGTTTGTTGTGATTACATAAGCTACTTGCACTCGCATATAACTTATTACAGTTTTTACATCTATATATATTTTCATTATTCACTTTTTTATTCATTATATATACATTAGAAATTATATCCTTAAATGATTTTAAATAGTGAAAAAAGTGAATTCACTTTTTTATAATGGCGAGAGAGAGATGGGGGTAAAAATAAAAGTATTTTTTATAAAATAATTATTTTATAATATATTTTTTATTATAATTCAATATTATTATTTAGCATAAAATTTACACTTGAACCAAATATATTTTTTGAACCGATCTCTATTGACTTTTTTTATGTATTTGATTAAGTTAATACAATATTTTATTATTTCCATTGTTATATATTTTATTATAACTAATTCATTTTATATTAACTAATAATTATAAATATTTATACAATTGTTATATGTTTGTATCATTAAAATGTTGTATTTTTAATTTTTTTAGTACAAAATAAGTCGATAATTTTGAATTCATATAATAATTAAAATTATAATTAATTTGGTCATTATTGTATATTTTAGGAAAAAAATTTATTAGTTCATTTAATGAATATTCATAAATATATTTACTATAATTTTCATTTTCTAATTTGTAATTAAAATATTTTATTGATACATCTAAACATTTATATTCAGACCAATCAAAACCGGAATCATCGTCATCAAATGATAAAAATGTGTCTAAACAATCGTCAAAAAAACTAACTATTTGAAATAAAACATATTTAAATAATTCTTCATTATTATTTTCTTTATAACATAATGATAAAAAATATAATGATTCAATAAAAATATCATGATTATATAATTCATCTTCATATTTATCTCTATCGGCAAATATATTATAATCATGTAAAAATTTTTCTTTTAATATCTTCAAATGATATTTTATTTCTTCATCAATATTTTTTTCTATAAATCTATAATATAATGCCATAAGTAATATTGATTTTAAATCTTTTTTGTCTACACCAATTTTTAAATACTTTTTCATCATATCATAATTTTTATTATTCATATGATATTTCAAAATTTCATATAATGATTCAAAATAATTATTTTCTATTGATAATAAATAATTTTTAATCATTTCATCAAAATCATTGTTATATTTATAATAATTAGCTAATTCATAATAACATTTGCCAATTTTATATTTATGCATTATACATAAATTATAACAAAATTGCATTTTATCATTTTTTTTAAATCTTCTAAATATTTCAGCTAAACTAAAAAGTTCTTCCATATTAAAATTTATTAATAATAATATTTTTTCATTATCATATTTATTTATATAATCTTCTATAAACTGATCAAATAGTATATTAATATTATTATCTTCAAAAAATTTGTCTAATTCATCACCAAACCCAACTATTTTATCAGAAATATCGTTTAACTGTTTTTCTTCAATAATATAATCTATTATAAAACCTATATTTATTTTAAATTTAGAAGGTTTCATGTTAATAAAATTATCATAGAAACTGTATTTTTTAATTTCATTAGTCATTAAATAATGTCAATTAGTAATAAAATATTTGTAAATCAATTTTTATATTTCAATATCTTCATCTTCGCTATCAATATCTAGTTTTTCAATTAATTTTATATTTTTTAATACTTCTAATTTCTTTTTATCTGAATTATTATAAATCGCTAATTTTATTGCATCCATTTTATATGCTTTATAATTTGAATATACACGATCATTATCTGGATCTATATATTTAGTTTCGTTGTCATTTAATTTTGTTAAAAATTTTTCTATTCTATCAGCATGATTGGGTATTATTTTATTTTTCATTTTCTCGTATGTTAAATTTATTTCATTTATATGTGTATTCATTAGATCATCTAACATGTTATGTTTTTTAACTATAATAAATGCTTTGCCATTAAAAATATATGATAATGGATCTTTTAAATTAGTAATAAATACGTTGGAATATTCTGGTAGTTTTTCATTAAAATGTGTTTTAGTAATACCTTCTTCAAGAGACATATACTGTTTATTTAAAATAGATAATAACTCTTTTTCATTAAAAATTTTCTCATATGAAACATCGCCGAATTTGACAAATGTATTATTAATAACAGTACCATTATTAACATTACCATTATTAATATTACCATTATTAATATTAGAAACTTGATTATTTATTTTTTGCAATGTTTTATGATGAACATGTCCTTTTTCTTTAATAATATTTTCAATTTGTTTTTGTAACTCCATAACTGTTTTTTCAAGTATTGTTACTTTATTATCATTAACTTTTTTAATTGTACATTTTTGTTCATGTTTCCATCTATTTTGAGGAGAACTATATTCTCTATAACAATATTTACATGTTTTTTTATTTATAACTGGAATATTTTTGGAAACATCAGGAATATTTTTGGAAACATCTGGAATATTTTTGGAAACATCTGGAATATTTTTGGAAACAACATCACTATGAAATTTCTTGTTGTGATTACATAAACTACTAGCACTAGAGTAATCTTTATTACATATTTTACATCTAAATACTTTAGTATCATTCACTTTTTTATTCATTATACATATATTAGAAATTATATCCTTAAATGATTTTAAATAGTGAAAAAAGTGAATTCACTTTTTATAATGGCGAGAGAGAGATTGTGGTAAAATAAAGTTCTAAATTTTTTTTTATTTTTAATATGTTTTTATGTAAAAAATATAATTTTTTTCTTTTTTATTGTATAAAAATAATTCATCCATCTAGATGGACATCAATAAATTAAAGTGTATAATTATAAAATATTAAACTTGCATCTAATTATATTTCAATATCTTCATCTTCACTATCAATATCTAGTTTTTCAATTAATTTTATATTTTTTAATACTTCTAATTTCTTTTTATCTGAATTATTATAAATCGCTAATTTTATTGCATCCATCTTATATGCCTTATAGTTAGAATAAACACGATCATTATCTGGATCGATATATTTAGTTTCAATATCATTAAGTTTTTCTAAAAATTTTTCAATTCTATCAGCATGTTTAGGTATAATTTTATTTTTCATTTTCTCGTATGTTAAATTAATTTCATTTATATGTGTATTCATGAGTTCATCTAACATATTATGTTTTTTAACTGTAATAAATGCTTTTCCATTAAAAATATATGATAATGGATCTTTTAAATTAGTAATAAATATGTTGGAATATTGTGGTAATTTATCATTAAAATGTGTTTTAGTAATACCTTCTTCTAGAGACATATACTGTTTATTTAAAATAGATAACATTTGTTTTTCATTAAAAATTTTCTCATATGATACATCACCAAATTTAACAAATGTGTTATTAATAACAGTTCCATTATTAACATTACCATTTATAGTATTAGAAACTTGATTATTTATTTTTTGTAATGTTTTATGATGCACTCGTCCTTTTTCTTTTACAATACTTTCAATTTGTTTTTGTAATTCCATTACTGTTTTTTCAAGTATTGTCACTTTGTTATCATTAATTTCTTTAATTTTACATTTTTGTTCATGTTTCCATCGTGATTGTTTATGTTTATATATAACATTACAATATCTACAAGTATATACATTAATATTAGACTTACTTTTGGCTGACTGTTGACTGACTAAATGACTGACTTTTGATTTACCATTACATAAATATTCATTATGAAATTTTTTGTTGTGATTACATAGACTACTAGCACTAGAATATTCTTTATTACATAGTTTACAACTATAAACTTTTTCATTATTCACTTTTTTATTCATTATATATATATAAGAAATTATATCCTTAAATGATTTTTAAAGTGAATAAAAGTGAATTCACTTTTATATAGCGAGAGAGAGAGATGGGGGTAAAAATAAAAGTATTTTTATAAAATAATTATTTTATAATATATTTTTTATTTATTTAACATAAAATTTACACTTGAATCAATAACATTAATAAAAAAAGTGATATTTTCTTCAACAGGTAATATAAACCGATCTCTATTGGCTTTTTCTCTATATTTATTTAGTTTAGTTAATACCATATTCTCAACAATATTCATATTTTCTTCATTTCCGCAACTTTTATAATATACAACTTCATGATCACATGTTTTATTATAACTGGTTAATCTACTAGTTAAATTTACTGCTTTACCAACTATATAAATACCATTATTTTTATGTTCATCAGTTGTCAATAAATATATAACAAATTTTTCTGGATAATTAGTTCTTTTATGTCTTTTTAAACAGATATCTTGTAATAATTTGATTTTTTGATCTTTTAATTGTAATTCTTTGTTTTTCTCTTCTAAAACTTTAATTTCAATAGAAACATTACCATCAGTAAATAAAGAACGTATCCATTTACTGACTTGTAAAGCAAATTTAGGTGATATCCATTGAGCTAATTGTATTGCTAAATCTGGATGTATCCATGTTCCTTGATTGTATTTATTAGTATTTCCTTTTTTAGTATCAATTAATTGTGAAACGGGAATTCCCGTTTCACTTTCTGCTTCATTAATTAATTGTTTGGTAGAATTTAAACGAAACCAATCATTAAATTGTTTATCACCAGCTTGACATAGTTGTGACGCATTGATATAATTATCATCCGATCTTGAAATTATTTCAACATTATTTATAGTTAAAGTTGTAGTTGAGTGTATTTTTTTAGGAATAATGATTTTATCTGATTCATTAGTAATTTTATTTTTAAATTCTTCAATTGTTTTATTTTTATTAATAACCATATTAAATAAACGATCATTAATTTCTTCATAAGTTTTAGAATTATTAATATCTTTACTAACATTTTCAATTTGTTGTTTCAATTCATTAATTGTAGTTTTAAGTTCGTTAATATTTTCTTCTTTATTTTCACTAGTTTTTTTACACTTTTGCTCATGTTTCCATCTTGATTGTATTTTATCATATTTTTTAGTACAATAACGACATAAATATTTACTATTAATATTTGTTGTTATATTTGGTTGATTCTGGTTTATATTTGGTTGATGAAATTTCCTGTTGTGATTACATAGACTACTAGCACTAGAATATTCTTTATTACATAGTTTACAACTATAAACTTTTTCATTATTCACTTTTTTATTCATTATATATATAAGAAATTATATCCTTATATGATTTTTAAAGTGAAAAAAGTGAATTAACTTTTATATAGCGAGAGAGAGATGGGGGTAAAAATAAAAGTATATTATAATTTAACATAAAATTTAGACTTAAAAATAATAAATAATATTTTTTCATTATTACAATTTCAATATGATTTTTTAATTAATTATAATTAATTAAAAAATATTTTATTCTTTCCAATATAATTCACCATCAGGTCCAATTTTAGAATATTTTTTTTGATATTCTTTAATAGTATAAGGTTCGACATTAATACCAAAAATTATCATTAACCATTAATAATATAATAAATTATATGTGTAAATAAATAAAAAATGTTACTAATTGTTTAAAGCATTTTTAACATCAGAATCTACATTTTTAATGTGTATCATTTCATCATGCCAACAATATGAACATGCAAGTGGTGATAAATTTCACTGAGGTATAATATTGTAATCATAAAAAATACCTTGAAAAATTAATTCAGTTCTATTTTTATGAAATGAAGATGTAGTAATAACAATATGAGGAATTTTAATTTGTTCATCAATATAATTAATTTTTATCCATTTTTTTGAATTACTGTTTGATATTACATTATTATTAAATTTAATATTATTATTTTGAAAAGTTGATAACATTTAATCAGCTTCAGTGTTATTTGTATATTTAATATAATGTTCTATAGCGTGTTTGGTACCGCCTGATAAAAATTTTTAATAAATGATAAAACAGTATATATTCTATTATCTAAAATTTCAGTAATATGACATCCTAATACAACCATAATAATACTAATTAATTGAACCATAAAATAATATAATATTTGTACAAATTTAAAATTTCAATTTTTATTATCTAACTATACATAAATGAGCACAAAATCGGGAATATTTGAAATGATGCCAACTGAATTATATGTAATAGGTGATATTCATGGTGATTTTTATGCATTAAAACAAGCCCTTATTAATACTGGATGTGTATATTTTGATGAATTAAAAACAACAGATATTGTTAAACCTTATGGAAAAGATATTAGATTAATAGATGGATGTGATTTTTATGATACAACTAAAATTAAATGGAATGAAGAAAAAAAAAATTGTTATATTGTTTTTGCAGGAGATTTAATTGATCGTTGTAGAAATGTTATAAATAATTATTGTAGTTTAGTAGTACATGATGAAGATTGTGATTATAAAATATTAAAACTTTTATTAGATTTAAATAAAAAAGCATTAAATTATCAGAGTAAAGTAATAATTGTATTAGGAAATCATGAAATATTAAATTTAGAAGGAAAATTACGTTATGTAAGTCGAAAAGGATTATTTAATGTAGAAAGATTGAGTAATATAAATACATTAGTAAAAGATAATAAAGATGATTTATATGGTATAGTAAGAATTGGAAATTATATAATTTGTCATGGTGGTATAAATCCAAACTTTATAGAATCTAGTAAACATTATTTTGATAATAAACAAGAATTTATATTGTATTACAATATTCATGTAAGAAATTTTTTAACTGATAGAAATTATGTTTTAACACAAGAATTAATATCAAATTATGAAAGTCCCTTTTGGGATAGATCAAATGGATTAAATAATCAAGCATTATCTGAAATAGAATGTAAAAAAATTTTTGAAGATAATATTTTAAATGTTAGTAATATAAATAAAGATAAATTAAAAATAATAGTTGCTCATTGTCCACAAGTTATTAATTCGCCAAAAATGGGTATAAATATTACAAATTGTGGTAAATATGAAAAAAGAATTTGGAGAGTTGATGTAGCAATGTCTCGTGCATTTGATAGTTATGTACCAGTAGTACAAATGAATAGTTTATTAAATCAATTAAAAGAAAGATTAAATTGTACACATAATTCAAATTGTGTTTTACAAAAAATAGATTTAGAATTTTTATTGAGTTTTAATATATCAAGACCAAGTTCTGTTCAATTATTACTAATTACACATAATATAGTTGATTCAAAATCTATTATATCAGAATCAATAATAATGGGAAAGACAAGTTTAAGTTATTTTTATGAAGATGTATTTAAAAAGAATTATTTATTAATGGCATTATATATGTTACTAGATATTGAATCAAATTATAATTATTTATATAAAAATGAAATATATTCATCAGAAAATAGTAATTTAATAAATTTAATAAATGATGTAAAAAAACTGTTACAAGATAAAATATTTAAAAATCAAACCCATGATATTTATTATATTAGATAAAAAATAATCTAGTTTATTATAATGACACAAAATAGTGTTGAATCTGATTTATCTAATTTAATATTTGATTTAATAAAAGAAAAAATTGACAGTAAAGAATTTACTGAAAAAATTAAATTAAATGAAGAAAGTATTAAGGTAATAAATTTAATTTTAAAAAGTAATACTACAATTTTTAAAGATTTAAGTAGTCATATAAAAAATGTAATTGCAGATAAAGTTATAGATGTAAATGATGTACCCTCAATAATATTAATAATAAAAGATATAATTAATGTTAACACAAAACAAATAAATAAATTAAAATTAACTAGAGAACAAATAATATTATTTATGAAAAATGTATTATTAATTTTAATTGAAACTGAAACAATAAAAGTTAAGGATAAAGAAACAGTAACTCAATTAATTGAATTATCAGTTCAACTATTAAGTACAAAAGTTAATGTTCAACGTGTAGTAAAATGTTTTAAATTTTAATATCCTAAATATATAAATAAATTTATTTTAGTATTATGAATATATAAATAAATTTATTGAAATAAAAATTTGTCAATAGTTGTTCTAACACAAAATAGTCTATGTAGAATTATGCCTAATAAAAATAATGCTAATAATACTTCTTTAAAATCTTTTTTAAAATAGTATGAAATAGCATAAGCAACAATAACAGTACAAATAACATCAACAATAGCAATATCAAAAATTTTATGTGCATGTACCCCTTTACTTGGTTCACCAAAAATGTACTTATAAGGACATAATGAAGTTTCCATTATATTTATATATAAAATATTAAAAAAAATTGTTAAAAAAACTGTTAGACCATATTTCTTAATATTATGTGTGGAATTTGGACGTTTATTAATCATGATAGCTACAGTCTAACTGATTTATTTAATGATTTTATGAAAATTAAGCATAGAGGACCGGATTTTAGTAATTTTCAAATATATAATAATGTTCTAGTTGGTTTTCATAGATTATCAATTATGGACTTGAGTTTTAAATCAAATCAACCATATGTATTAAAAGAACATAATAAGACAGTTGTATTTGTTTGTAATGGTGAAATATATAATTATAAAGAATTAATAAAAAACCATAATTTACCAATTGAAACAAAAAGTGATTGTTTAACAATACCAGAATTATATTTAAAATTAGAGTTTAATGAATTTTTAGAATTATTTAATGATGAAATTAAAGGTGAATATGCATTTGTATTATTTGAATTTGATGAAAACAATAAATTACAAATGATGGTATCAGGTAGAGATAGTATTGGTATTAGACCATTATATTATTCTGATCCAACAAATTGTAATGAACCAATATTATTTTCATCAGAAATAAAAGGGTGTAATACATTTAATGGTGAAGTAAAAGAATTTCCACCTGGTGTTATTAAATATTTTAATTTTTCAAATAATACAATTGAAAGTTATGAATTTAATCAATTGTATAAAAACTGTAAAATAGTAGGTTTACCAGAAACTGATGCATTAAAAAATATTAAAATAAGTGTAATTAATTCAATAACAAGACGTTTAGATTCTGATCAACCAATGTCATTTTTATTATCAGGAGGTGTTGATTCAAGTTTAGTAGCATCTATTGCAACAAAAGTAATGAATAAAAAAATTAGAACTTTTTGTTGTGGTATGAAAAATGGTAGTGATTTAAAATATGCGAAATTAGTTGCTGATTATATTGGTTCAGATCATACAGAAGTTATTTTTACACCAGAAGAAGGTTTAGAAGCAATAAATGATGTAATTTATACAACTGAGACATGGGATACAACTACAATTAGAGCATCAGTTGGACAATATTTAGTTAGTAAATATATTAGTCAAAATACAGATACAAAAGTATTATTTGTAGGAGAAGGTCCAGATGAGGTATGTTCATCTTACTTATTTAATTATTATGCACCAGATCCAGAATTAATTCATACAACAGCAATGGAATATGTTAGTAAAATTCATTATTATGATGTTAAAAGAAGTGATCGGTGTATTGCAAGATGGGGATTAGAAGCGAGAGTAGCCTTATTAGATCCAGAGTTTATTGAAACATATTGGAAAATACCATCAAAAGAAAGACACCCATTAACAAAAGGAATTGAAAAATGGTGGTTAAGACAAGCATTTGAATATGATAACTTGTTACCAAGTGAAGTATTATGGCGAAAAAAAGAAGCATTCAGTGATGGTGTAAGTGGAATAGAAAAATCATGGTATCAAATAATTCAAGATTATATTGAAGAAAAATATAATATGTCTGAAAAAGATTATTATAAAAGTAAATTTATTGAATTTTTTGGAGAAAAAAGATTAAATATTATTCCTCATTATTGGCAACCTAAATGGAATAAAGATGGGTCTTGTATATCCGATTATGTTGATCCATCAGCAAGAACATTAAGTATTTATAATAAAGCAAATTAAATTTTAATATTATTTTATTTCAAAATTAGATTATAATAACTATTGTAATATATCTATTATAAATTACAACTCATAATATAAAAGAAATTACAACTCATAATATAAAAGAAATTACAACTCATAATATAAAAGAAATTATAGATTTTATAAAGTCAACATATTTGTAAATTTTAATTATAAATTGAATTATAAGAAATATGTTGACATGATGGTCCATTTTCATTAACTAATCGTATACATGATGTCCATTCATTATAAATATTTTTGTATTGTAATTTAAGTTTATTTTGTGATTTAAAATTAAATTTAATCAAATATAAATTCATATTTTGATTAAATTTAAACCAATAAGCTAACATTGGATCAATACTCATTAAAATACTAGTTGGATGTACATGCGAAGGGATTTTGAAAAAAAAACTAGGTCTGATTGATTTAACAAATAATAACATTTTATCTTTCCATTCAATGACCCAATGATAAATACTATTATAATCATTTTTAAACATTAAAATTTCTTTAGTTGAACAACATTCAAAAATAATATCAGATTTTAATAATTTTATAACTGGATTTAAAGGCGACTTTAATTCTATATAATTAATTAATTCTTGTCTAGTTTCTTCATTATTTAATAAATCTATTAATTTTTGATTATAACGTAATGTAAGTTTATTCCATATTTCTTTCTTTTTCATATATTTTTCTTTTTTTTTTATATATTCTTCTCTTAATTTTAAATATTTTTGTAAATAAGGATGTTCAACATCTAATTGTGAAATATTACTATAATTTATTTTAATAATTTCACACGAAATGTAATCATGAATATTAATATTAGGTGTTTCACATAAAATATTATTATTTAATTGTTCTTGAATATGATTGTTAATATCATTTTCATCAATAATACCTTGATAAGGAATACCTTTTAGATTACCAATATCATCAATACCAAAATATAATGTACAGTCTTTATTTAATTTATTTGATAAATAAGCACATGTATATTTTGGTAAATAAATACTAATCATTGATTTAATATTTTTAATTACACAGTTATTAAAAATCCATTTTTTATTACTAATTAAATCAATAGCATCTTCATTTGACAATTCTAAACCAATATTATAAAAATTAAATATTTTAAATTCTTTTTCTATGGTTTCATCACCAATATTGTCCATATAATCCATAATTCAATCATAATTAATTATTAAAAATAAATTTCAGTTTTTTTACTTAAAAAATAATTATGATATATATTAATGAGTAAATTAGATGAAGTAAATATAATAATGGATTTAGAAATAAATTCAAATAATTTTCTAACAAAATTAGTTAAAAAATATAAAAATGAATTAAATGGATTTATATATATATCAGAAATAAATGATATTATACAATTAAAAAAAGTATTTATAAGATATATAAGTGTAAAAGGATTACTTTATTATGGTGGATTTTATAATAAAGTAATTGAAAAAAATGGTAAATATTTTATATTATTAATTAATCAACATAGAAAAATATGGGAAGTGAGTTTTGATGATAATTTTATTTTTTATAAAAATATAGAAAATAATAATGATCAAAAAAGAAGTTTTTTTACTGATTTATTAAATAAATATACTTAAAGATCAGTAGATGTTTTAAAAATATAGGTAAAAACCATAAATAAAACAAATACAGCAAATACTGCAGACATCAATGATTGCATAGCAGTGGTTGCCATTTTAATACTATCACCATCTTTATCTTTTCTATCTTTATTAAAATATGTATTTATACCCCAATTCATTAAAAAAACAACAACAAGTGTTGCAAGTAGTTGAGCAATATGCATTTATATAATATAATTTAGATAAAAATTTTAAATATTTTTTAAATTTTTGATTCAAAATTTTTATTTTTTTTTCCTTTTGTTGCAAAGAAATATAAATTACAAATATTTTTTTTTAAATTATAAGATGCACCATTAATATCTTTATAATTAACTTTATTTAGACATTCATCTTTTGTTAAATGTGTGTTACTACTCATAATAATTGAATTATCTGTTATTTCAAAATTATTTTCATTAAATTTAACTTCATTAAATTCTTCTTTTTGATCATAAAAATTAGTTATTTGTTTAATTTTATTACCAGTATGTGGTTTATTTTCAAATAAAATAATAACTATTAGTAAAAAAATAATTAAATAAATTAAAATATTTTTTAACATTTCTATAAAATACATTATATATTATTTATAAATAGTAATTCCAGAAATTTCATAAGGATAATTTTCCCATCTATATAAATCTCTATAATGAATTTCAACATTATGAATTTTATGTGAATTTAAATCATTTAATGTTTTAGTATTATTAAGATTACGATTATTATTTAAATTAGCTAAATTATTAATATCATCATCTGTTAATTGATGATTAAAAATTATATTATTATCATCATCAAGCAATCTTAATTTTAATTTATGTTTAATACCAGTTTTTACATAATAAAATGTACCAATTTCATCAATTCTAGTACTTGAACCAAAATAACCTGCATATAAATATTTACCAATATAAATACTATTTTTATAAATATCTTTAGGAGTATCAACTATATAATTATGATATATATCTTCATTTTCTCTACAAATTTGGAGTTTCCACATATAAATAATATTATGATATTTAGAAATTAAATTTCAATTTTTTAATTATCAATTAACAATATTATAATAAAATATTTTATAAAATAAAAAAATCTAATAAATAATAATATTAATGAGTTTTTTTAATTATTATGTAATACATATGAAAGATAGAATTGAAAGATATGATAATATTAAATTAATGGAACAAAAACTCAAACAACCAATAGAAATTTTTTTTGGTATAAATGGTAATGATATTAATGATACCAAAATAACAAATTTTGATAAAAAATTACAAATTAAAAAAAAATTTAATTTGAAGGGTCAATTAGGTTGTTACTTAAGTCATTTTTTATTATTAAATGAAATATATAAAAAAAATACCAAATATGATTATACTGTAATTTTTGAAGATGATTTTGATATTATTATTGATGATTTAGATAATAAAATAACTGAAGCTATTAAAAAAATTGATATTGATGTTGATTTTTTATTTCTAGGTATTGAAGGTTTTGCTGTTGGTAAAAATTATAAAGATAATTTATATTTTATTAATAATAATTTAAAAACATGGGGGTTTCAAGGGTATGTTGTTAAAAACAAAAATATCAATCGTATTTTAGAACATTTATATAATATATATTTTGAAGTTGATATACAATTATTTAGAGCTATTAAATGTAATTTATTAAATGGATTATTTATTTCTCCAAATTATGTTAATCAAAATAAAAACTTAATTTCTATTATACGGCCTAAAGAAAAAGTATCATACAAATGTTTATTACTTAAAAAACAAGTAGCACCACTAATTAATAAAAAAGTACATACAAAAATTAATATTAATAATAAAAAAATTAATATTAATAATACAAAAAATAATATTAATAAAAAAAAAATTAGTTATATTAAACCATTAATCATAAATAACAAATGTCCCGCTACAAAAAAAAAAATTATATATACTAAACAAAAATAATTTATTCATTCACGCGTGTAATAATTGAAAAGATGCATAAAAAATAAAAAGCTTGATAATTTTTTAAATCATTAATTGATAATATTATTAAATATAAAAGAAACAGTAGAAGAATTATTTATTTATACAGGCTAAAATAAACTAAAAGTTATAAATTTAATATCACAATTATTAACAAAATTTAGTCAATATAATTAATTTATGAATTTTCACAATATGATTTTCTACATAGTTGTCGTGGATTATTTTTCCCCATACTAACACCACATAACAAACAATGCCACTCTTGTGTTTTTAAGTTATAACCATATACTTTTTTTGGTTTATAATAATCTGTAATAAATGTTGTTTTATATGATTTAACTTTATTCATATTTTTATTTGCATTTATATTTATTCCCACTGAGTTGTAATTAATAAAATCATCCATAATATTATCATCAAATACTAATTCAGTCATACTAACTGTAATATACTTTTAATAAAAAAAATTCAATTTTTATATATATTCAAGCCATTCATTTATAATTGCTTCACTATATTGTCTTTCTAGTAATTCTTTTTTAACTGCTTCTTTTAATTGTTCCCTATTATATTTATTTTTTAAGCTCATTATAATATTAGTAATTTGCTCACTATCAGAAATCTGTAATTCTATATCGTCATAAAAACCAACTAGTACATTTAATAAACGGGTCATTCTACCAGTAAAACACATACATAACCCATCAGATATCTCTTGATTTAGTACATTTAAAATTTCATGTTTATTTCTAATACGTGACCATATATATATTAGTAAATCGCTATAAGTAATTAAATAAGTAGAATGTTCTGTTGGATCATCACAATAGTTAAGTATTTCCCGTTTAGTTTGTTCAGTTAATATTTCATTATTAACAATTTCATTTTTAACAGTCTCTAGATTAATAGTAGGTTTATCTTTTAGTAAATTAGTTAATGAATTTCTAAAACTAGATTGTATATTATGATTATGAACATTTTGTTTATCATTGTAAATATTATTATCTTGATTTATAATTCTATCTAACCATCTTTGAAC
>JACCDX011204600.1_pt1 | contig 18189 bp, 28 predicted proteins | sample 7449681 | NCBI WGS metagenome assembly JACCDX01 (sample SAMN15323450, study PRJNA562643) | freshwater metagenome | isolation source: river surface water | place: USA:Blue River Watershed | collected 2017-08-18
CCACAGCACATTTGGAAGGTTAAAATAATAATATGATTACAGTTGTTAAACGCAACGGGGAGCGTGTTCCTCTTGATATTTCGAAGATTCAAAGACAGGTTGCTCATGCGTGTAGAGGCATAGAAGGTGTAAGTCCTTCAATGGTTGAAATTAAGGCACAGATTGAACTCCACGACGGGATCCACACTAAGACCATAGATGAACTTCTACTTAAGGCTATGGTTAATTTGATTGATGAAACAGAAAATTCAGAAATCAACAATGTTAACTATCAATATGTTGCCGGCCGCCAACGTGTTAGTATGTTACGCAAAGAAGTATATGGCGAATATGAGCCACCTAAGTTATATGACATTGTAAAGAAAAATGTTGAACTAGGAATGTACAGTGCTGAACTCCTAGTTTGGTATTCTAAAGAAGAATGGGACATTATTGATCTGTTCATCGACCACGGCAAAGATGAGCAGTATACCTATGCGGCTATTGCACAGTTATGTGAAAAGTATCTAGTACAAAATCGTGCCACAGGACAGATCTACGAAACTCCTCAAGTACGCTATGCTATTGCGGCGGCCACCGCGTTTCATGCTGAGCCTGCTGATAAAAGATTAAAGTACGTTAAGGAATATTATGAATGTGCGAGCGATGGCCATTTTACTTTGGCTACTCCTGTTTTGGCCGGCCTTGGTACTCCCACCAAGCAGTTTTCAAGTTGTGTGCTTATTAGCAGTGATGATACTTTGGATTCTATATTTGCTGCCGGCGAAATGATGGCCAAATATGCCTCAAAACGAGCCGGAATTGGCCTAGAAGTTGGCCGAATCAGACCGTTAGGTGCGCCAATTCGTAACGGAGAAATCAAACATACGGGTATGATACCATTCATGAAGAAATGGTTCGCCGATTTACGTAGTTGCAGTCAAGGTGGTATCCGTAATGCAAGTTGTACAGTTACATTTCCCATTTGGCACGCTCAATTTGAAGACCTTATCGTTCTAAAGAATAACCAAGGTACTGAAGAAACTCGTGTACGTCAAATGGACTATAGTGTTGTAGTTAACGCTATGTTCTGGCGCCGTTATAAGAACGGTGAAAACATAACATTGTTTGATCCGCACGAAGTACCTGACCTATACGAAGCATATTACAGGGATAGCAAAGAGTTTGAAAGGCTTTATCTACAGTATGAACAAGACAAGACAACGAAGAAAAAAGTCCTTACGGCCGACCAAGTCTTTAAAGACGGCATACTTAAAGAGCGTACGGATACTGGAAGAATCTACCTTGTCTTTATCGACAACGTCATCAACCAAGGTCCGTTCGATACAACTGTTGACCCGATATATCAATCAAATCTCTGCCAAGAAATTCTCTTGCCCACCAGACCTTTTCAACGCATTGAAGATCCGGAGGGCAGAATTGCACTTTGCACTCTTGGGTCGATCAACTGGGGAGCCTTTCGTAACCCACAAGAAATGAGAAAGGCTTGTCGAGTACTGGTTCGTAGTCTAAGCAATCTATTACAATACCAAGACTTCTTGAGTATTCAAAGTAAACTGGCTAACGAAGATTTCGAACCACTAGGTGTTGGTATTACTAACCTAGCCTACTGGCATGCCAAGAAGAATTTAAAATACGGTGAAGGTGATAGTCTAGCAGAAGTTAAGCGTTGGATGGAACACCAAGCATACTACCTTACTGAAATGAGCGTAGAACTTGCCCAAGAAAGAGGGGCCTGTAAGCGTAGCGAATACACTCATTACGGTAAGGGAGTATTTCCTTGGGAACGTCGTAGTAATGGTGTTAACGAACTTACTGACTTTACACCTAGTGCCAACCTAGACTGGGAAGGTCTTCGTGAAAAAATGAAACAGTACGGCATCCGCAATGCTACACTAATGGCAGTTGCACCTGTTGAAAGTTCCAGCGTTGTATTGAACAGTACCAATGGTATTGAAATGCCGATGGAGATGATTAGTGTTAAGGAAAGTAAGGCAGGCTCATTTGTACAGGTTGTTCCTGAATACAAACGACTAAGAAATCGTTATCAGTTAATGTGGGACCAACAAAATTGCGAAGCCTATCTAAAGACTGCCGCTGTTCTTGCCGCATACATTGATCAGAGTTTGAGCACTAATACATTTTATAATCCTGCTTATTTCAAGGATGGCAAGGTACCTGGTACACTAATCGCTAAGAATCTGATGCTTGCCTATAAGTGGGGTATCAAGACTATCTATTATAGTTTGATCAATAAAGTTGGTGCAAAGATTAGTGTTACTAGCACAAACGAAATACAGGCAATCAATGCGGCAGACAATGCGATTATATATGAACCATTAGAAGATGACTGCGAGGCATGCAAACTATGATCGACCATGAAATCAAAAGTGACATAGAAAAAATTCAAGATTATGTCGATGGAATTAATGTTTTGATGACCTCTCTCCATGAGAAAGGAGTTGAGGTAAGGATAGCCTACAAAGACAGTACCAACAGTGGCTCTGGTACAGTTCCTCATTTGGAATTGTGGCGAGCCATTGAGCACGTTGATTACCTCAAAAAGGATTGATGTGGATTTACCTAATCTACCTCAACCAATCTATAAGCGTCACGAAATTCCTGTCGCTGACTATCTCATGAGTTTTCAAGATTCGTTGAGAGAAGAATTCCTGCAGGGTTTTAGAAATTTACAACAGGCCGCAAAGTTTATAGGAAAGCCAAGTCTAGACAGAAGGTATGCCGGTGTGTCTTTAGAGGAGACTGAATATCTTATCCAATCTAAAGGCCATGAAGGTGAGTTTGAAAATAACATCAACGGTTGGCTAGCAGTTTTGTTTAAGTACAGGAGAGGCATTAAAGATTCTCCTATGAACTATACAATGAGTCCATTAGATGGTAGGGCCGTTAAGTATAAGACTGCCTACACGTTGGCAAATGAGTTTGGAGAAAAATGTCCCATTGCACAGTACAGTATCATGGCTCCGAACACTGTTTTACAAAGGCATACTGGTCCTGAAAACAGGACAGGTAAGTACATAAGAATACACATACCTTTGATTATTCCAGAAGGGGATGTATTCTTAGAAGTTAATGGTGAAGAAGTTCGTTGGGACGACATATTTGGTTTTAATAATCAGTTTGTACATAGTGCCCACAACTATACTGATCAATATAGATTAGTATTTTTTATAGATTTAGATAGAGAACACATAGGTATGACTCCCGGGGAACCCTGGGATGAACGTTTTGATGAGTTATCAAAACTGCCTTTTATAAGAAAGACACAGGAACAAAGATATGAGTAAAGCACAATACGATTTTAGTAAACACACAAATTATCTCAAACGTCATATGTTTCTGGATCCAGAAGGTCCAGTTACTGTACAGCGTTTTGAAGAAGTTAAGTATCCTAAATTACAAAAGTTTGAGGAACTGGCCCGTGGATTCTTTTGGGTTCCGGAAGAAATCAGTCTAACCAAAGATAAAATTGATCACAAAGATGCGTCTGATGCAGTTAAGCATATCTTTACATCAAATCTACTTAGACAAACTGCCCTAGATAGTATTCAAGGTCGAGCACCGTTTCAGGTGTTTGGTCCTGTTTGTAGCATTCCTGAATTAGAAGCACTAACACTCACTTGGAGTTTCTTTGAGACTAGTATCCACAGTAAGAGTTATAGTCATATTATTCGTAATGTATACGGAGTACCTAAAGATGAGTTCAACAAGATTCATGACACAACTGAAATTGCTAATATGGCTAGTGCTGTTGGTCGCTACTATGAGGATTTACACGTTCTCAACATGCGTAAAGAGTTGGGCGAAGTTATTCCAGTTCGAGAACATAAGCGGGCCATATGGATGGCCCTACATGCCTCCTACGCCCTCGAGGCCCTACGCTTTATGGTATCCTTTGCCACATCCTTGGCCATGGTAGAGAATAAGATCTATATCGGTAACGGCAACATTATTAGTTTAATTCTACAAGATGAAATTCTACACGGTGAATGGACTGCTTGGTTGATTAATCAAGTACCTAAGGACGATCCCGAGTTTGTGGAAATTGCTGAGGAATGTAAAGAGGAAGTCTATGCTCTCTACATGGATGTTATCCGCGAAGAAAAAGAATGGGCTGAATACTTGTTCAAGAAGGGTGTTGTCATTGGTCTTAATGCACAAATTCTAAAAGACTTTGTTGACTATACTGCGTTTACAAAACTAAAAGAAGTCGGCATCAAGTATCTTGAAGAACATCCTAAGTCTAGTCCTATTCCTTGGTTCAACAAACACATCAACATTAATAAGAAGCAAACCGCTCTTCAAGAAAACGAAAGTACAAACTACGTTATCGGGGTCATGAGTGACGCTGTTGAATACGAAGAACTACCAGATCTATGAATCGTAATGAGTTATCCTCGATCCGAAATCAGCAGTTAGCAGATTTTCCGGAGTTAGGGCAACTTGAACAATGGGGAAAATATTGTCTTCTCCCACTTGATATTCCACGAATCGAATCTTCCAAATTAACATCTTGGTTTTTTGAAAATGCCGAAGCAGTGCGAAAAGTTAAGGAAGAAAAAGTCGTAGCCGATGTGGGCGGCCCTCCTTTGTTTGAAGCCATCGATGTAACTCCTACAGGAAGACTAACTCAACCAGATGCATGGGATACCAACTATAGACAAGACTTCCTTGATCTGTTTCCTGATGTACATGAGCAGATTATGGAATATTTTCCATTTACATCTTTAGATAGATTACGTATTTGGTCTAGCATTAGGCGTATACCGTGGCATAGGGATCAGACTTGGTTTATTGATAGTCCAACAAGTTTTAGAATTATGTTGTATGATGATAATCCTATACAAACCTTGAAAGTTAGAACAAGGGTAAACAGCGATTATTCTTTACCAAGATTAACAGAAACCAATTCCTATGTATGGAATAACCTAAGAACAGAACATGGTAGTAATTATGTTACCAAACATAGAAAAATCTTGATAATATTAGAAAGGTACTCTATTGATTTTAATCGGTATCACGACCTTATTAAGAGAAGCATAGATAAGTATCATGACTATGCTATGATAGATCAACGTAAACTTGCAGACTATGTTGAATTATAAAGGAAAATAAAATGGCAAAAATTGTAGAAGATATTGTAGTCTTAAGACTAAGCAGATTGGTAAAAACCGAAGAACTTGATGTAGCCCAGGTTGTTAATGAATCATTACGTCAAGAAATTGAAGAGGCAGTCCAACGTCTAGTAAGTGAGGCTGTAGTAGTAGAAGCAGAAAGGAAATAAAATGAAAGCAGTAGTATGGTCTAAGTATAATTGCCCTTATTGTGACCAAGCAAAAGCGTTATTAAAACAAAAAGGTATAGCATTCGAAGAAAAGAAAATCGGTGATGGTTATACTAAAGAAGAATTATTAGAAGCCGTACCTAACGCACGTACAGTTCCTCAGATCTTTTTAGACGAGCAATTAATCGGCGGATTTACTGAATTAAAGGCACACCTAAATGGATGATGATATTAAAGTCGGTGCAGTAGGTAGTTCTGAAGATACCATAACTATAGATGTTGAAGGTTACAGTATTGATATGTCTACTTTGACACTTCCTAGTTATACAGGTAATGTTACCATATCCTCTGGTAATAGTGGGTCATATCTTTATTCTACAGCAGGGTCCAATGGACTCAGTTGGGGTAACAGTATCAATTCATCTAATTCAAAACTACAGGTACAAGGTGATGCAGAGTTTGAAGGCGATGTAAAAGTCAAGGGTCGTAGTCTAGAAAAAATGTTTCAAAAGATCGAAGACCGTCTTGCTATACTACAAGACCCCGATCCTGCTAAACTAGAAAAGTATTCGGCTCTTAAGAAAGCCTACGATCATTATAAGACATTAGAAAGATTGATCGGTGAAGACTGATGATAACTCCGCAAAAGGCCGCACCAGTTATGATGTAGAAGTAGGCGGCATGGTGGTGCCATTCTTTAATAAGAATGTTACACCCTATGCTACCGAGGCCGGCGGAGTTAAGTTTGATCTAGTTCCCGTTGAAAAACAAAAGGACGTTATGCTTAATGTTGCGCGGATGCACGCTCAACAAGAATATGATCGTATCATGGAACTAGTGGCAGTTCTTCAAAAACAAGCCAATCAAATAAAAAGAAGATTAGAAATAACTGATGCGGTACATGCCGCAAGATATGAATTTCAAATATATCATGGAAAAATATACTGGTTAGTGTTTGATAACAGAAAAAATTTTACACGCCTGGTCATGCATGGTCCCACTGAATGGTCTACAGGCGCACCCGAAGAATATGAATATATTTGCAGGGTAAAGTGGTTAGGTGACCACAGTTGGGTCGAAATTGATAACGAAGGAAATCATGTTAATTGAAAAACCAATGGCTAACGGAGATGTTGTTAGCCTTAAATTAGTAAACGGTGACGAGATCATTGCTCGTTTAGAATCTGAAGATGATGTATCTATTAAGGTATCAAAGCCCTTGGCTGTTACTTTGGGTCCACAGGGATTAGGAATGATTCCATGGGTATTCTTAGGTAACAAAGATATATTTGTTATTAAAAAGGATCATGTTTTTGTCATGGTGCCGAGCAAAAAAGAAGCCGCAGATCAATATATGCAGGGAACAACGGGTATTGCTCTAAGTTAAATAATATACAAGGAGATAAGATATGCCGTATGTACCAGGTGGAACAAGCCAAGGCAATAGTGGTAGGCCAGAAGTTGCGGATGTATACAACAGTTCTAACGTGTTTGCTAACTCGGTTGAAGTAGCACTTTGGAGAAATGCTGGACAAAGTGCAATGTTCGGGTTTAGTGTTCCTCAGGCTAGTCCTATTACTATTCCACAACAACAGCAAGAAGCAATTGATGCGGCAGTGGATGCCGGTAAAGCCAGAGGCCCCGATCCTGATATTGTAATTTCAGATGGTAATCCCGGTGCAGGAAGTAACGTAAATACCGCCGCCGGAGGATCGGGACCTTCTGGAGGTAACGATGCTACAACCGGTGAACCAGTTCCTGCTACTAGCGAACAATTGAGCAGTCCCCCAGCAGGCGGAACTGGTTACGGTAATCTATGTAATTTCCTTAATTCTATTTTAGCCGAAGCAAGGAACGGCGCATGGAAAGAAAAAGGTAAAGGTGTCCCTGGCAATCCTAACATTTTACAATGTTATAAGGATAACGGATTTAATTATACAGATGATCACACTCCGTGGTGTGCAGGGTTTGTAGGATCAATTTTATTTCGTTCCGGATTGCCAAAAGTTAATCGTACCTTATGGGCTTATGATTATGCAAAATCCGGAACTACTCCACCGGATCGTGCAAAACTTTTTAAAGGTGAGTGGGCAACTACCTACGCCAATCCAAAAGATCCGACCACCTGGAGATTTAATGATGTTATAGTTATTGATCGACATGTGGCATTTGTTCGAGGTGTTGATCCCGTAAAACGTGTTGTAAGAATTGCAGGTGGAAATCAAAGTGATGATGTTACAGAATGTAATTGGGGCGGAAAATATTACGATCTAGTTTGGAGTGTTGGTAGAGCATGGACATTACCTCCAGAATTTGATAAGCCAATTGTTGGTCCAGTAACTGGTAAACCCCCGTTATCTTTTGTAAAAACCCTTTGACAAAACCAAAAAAACTTGCTATACTGTGTACAAGGAGATAGCAAATGGCGAATGAATTGGCAAAGTACTTGAATAGCCGACGTCGACAAAAAGACGAAAACGCTGTTCGCAAACAGACAAAGATTGCTAAACAGCATAGGATAAGCGAATATAATCCTGGAGAAGTTAAGCAACCTCATAGGTATGCAAAACGACATGCAATGGATTGTGGCAATCCGGAATGCTTTATGTGCGGCAATCCTCGCAAAACACATAAAGATAAACTTACAGCACAAGAAAAACGCCTTTTCCAAGATTTGGAAAAAACCACAGACCGACACAGCAATGGATTAAAAAATGACCAAGAAGATTTATTATGAGAAAAAAGGACGACGATATGTTCCAGTTGCAGAATACGACAGTCAGTACCTCGACAGTTTTCCGAAAGGTAATCACTTGGTTATGTGCTACCCTGGTGGGAACAGCCGTAGGTTTAATATTGATCCAAATTTTGCGGCTATGATTGCCGCAGGACGAGTAGCCGAAGATGCTATCAGTAAGGCAGTGGTGCAAGCCAGCGAAATGCGCCCTCATCGTAAGCCCATTACTGAAAAGCAGAGGAAGGCTTGGGAAAATCTAGCCAAGGCATTTGGAGATGAACGATATTATGTAGAAATCCCCAGTGCTAGAGAAATTGCAGAAGCAGGTGTAAAGGCTATGCAGGAAGAAGCAGATAAACTGATGATGCATCCTGCGGTAAAAAGATCTTACGAAAATTTCCAAATTATGGTAAAACTTGTCAGCGAAACCCAGGAGGAAGGCGTTAAATAAATGTGCTTTCGCAGGGGCAATCTTGCATAGCGAGGGGACACAAGGCTCGGCAGAGGCTCCACACGCCCTGGGAAGTCTGCCAATTTTGGAGATAGTTATGAAGAAAATTCTAGCAGTTGCAGTATTAGCATTAGCCAGTATACCGGCAATGGCACAACATTATCACCATGGCTATCGTATACAGCATCATCACCATCATCACCACAGAAGTCCAAATTGGGGACCTGTAATCGGTGGCGCAATTCTAGGTGCTGTGATTTATGATATCTATAACCGCCCTGTTGTAGTACAACAGCCTCCAGTAGTGGTACAACAGCCTCCAGTAGTGGTACAGCAATATCCACAACCGGTGCAAAACTGCACTCCTTGGACAGAAGTTCAAAATTCGGACGGTTCGATTACCCGATCGCGCACCTGTACCCAATAAGAAAATGTAGTCGATTTCTCGGATTGCTAAATAACTGTATTAGCAACCGAGGAAGACTATGCCAACCCCCAGTTCAGGTCCTATATCATTTTTAAATCTTAGAAATACGTTCGGTATTTCTGGTGCAGTTTCGTTAAATCAACTCTATCGAGGCGGCCCATTTGTTCCTAATCTCGGAACAGGTAGAGCCAACGGAAATATCCCTACCTCTTTAAGTGGCCTAGCACTTAATAAGTTCTACAGCGCCTGGGGTAATAAAACTCGGTCATTTACAATGACAGTGGGGTCAACAGTCGGGGGTAAGAAGAAAAAGAAAGGCACCCTATACGGGTTTGGTCCGGGATTTGGATCAATCTCCGGAGGCGCACCCACATTTATTAGTCCGGTTGGTCAATTGACTCTGGTATCTCTTTATTTCAATGCTGGCAATAACAGATGGTATATGACACTAGGATCTGCATCTGCTATACCTGCTACGCTCGAGCCGTTTAAAGCAGTTACAATGACAGGCTATAATATAGGTGGTGTTCTTTCGCTTACAACACCTACATCGGCAACAGCCACAACTCGGACATGGAGTTGGTCAGCGAGCACCGCACACCCTGTTTCTGGTACAGTTGCTTGTGCTATTCAATATTATGGTTAAAAAGGAAAAAGATGATCCCCTTTAAGATGAAGATTAAAAAATATGATGCTTCTACTTATGCGTATACCGTAGAATATATTCCAGAAAATAATAAGTGTACTCCAACAACATTAGAAATACATTTAAATGTAAACAATCCAGAAGATCTTAATGAAGTATTAACTTCATTAAAGTATTCTTCTCCTCAGGATTATTGGAAAAGTGAAATTAACAAACATACCACTAATCACGAATCCTTATCAAGTTTGGTTAATACCGAACATGAAGTTACTGCAAACTATCAACAATCCACAGCAATAACCGGATTTACTTCTCCTATTAATAATTCTCGGGAAATGGAAGGCCTTGAAGAAGACGGATATATTACTAGATCGGCTCAACCTTTAGAATCTGGCAATGGAAATATGTATGCTCGTATGTCAACTCCAGAACGAGTAGTCGGCGCCGCCGCCTACAACGATGTTAGATTAAAAATTGCAATTCAGCAAGTGTTAAGAGAAATGGCAGAGGGAACTGTATGAAATTTACACCACATGCGGCATTTGGTAAAGTTGTTATTGTGGCTCAAACCAATGCAGGTGATACACGAGTTGTCCCATTGGGACAAAACGGATTGGTTAAATCTGGTTACTATTACTACACTTCTGGGGTTGCAAAGGTTCATGTTATTGAGACAGGTGAGCAACTAGAAGATCGAACACCGGGGTGGCTTAATGTAGAACATGCAGGCGCTAGTGCTAGTACAAAGGGGAATTTACAGTTAAATTTTCCGGTGCCTACAGAGTGGTTGTGTATCCCGCACCAGTATAATAAAGATGGTCTTCCAAATTTAGAAAGCCTTATCATTCGTCCGGGCACCCCTAGGACTATTGAAAATAATTCTGATATATTTTTAGTAAGAGGAAAGTTAAATATATCTAATAAAACTTTCGTAGGACCTTGTCAGATTCGTATAAGAAGCGGAGAAACTACTGCTGAGGCTCTAGGCAAAGAAGATTGTTACGCATTGAGATTTTTATGAAAACTACTGCATTACATCGATCTATCGGAGCATGGCTGTTTTTGCCGGTAGCATACCTATCTGTTGTTTATCTGCCTAGTTTATACTGGCTTATTCCATCATTTCTACTCTACCTTACAATTGCACTAACAGTTACAGTAGGGTACCATAGACTGTTTACTCACAACTCATTTGAATGTTCTAAATTCTGGCATTGGTTTTTTGGAACTGTAGGTTGTATTAGTTTAAATGCCGCACCAGTACATTGGAGTAGTGTACATATTGCTCACCATAAACACAGTGACACTCCTGAAGATCCTTATGATAGTAATTTTAAACATTTCCTACGTTTTAAAGACAGAGACAACGTTCGCGCCACTAAGAATGAATTGAGAATGATGCGCGATCAAATGCATGTATTCTTTGTTAATCATTCTCTAAGTCTTAGCATCTCTACAGGTGTTATTACTGCACTACTTGGGCTAGAATTCTTTTTGTATTTCTATGCACTACCTATTACTACCTACCTAGTAACCAGCGGACTACACACAATATTTGCACACGGGAACATCATCCCCGAAGGAGAAAGAACAGCCGCTAGAAATCTTTGGCTGTTAGAATTTATTATTCCTATGGGAGGTGAATGGATTCATAAAGAACACCACGATCGTCCCGGTCTTAATAATTGGAATACTAAACGCAGATATTTTGATATGGGCGGAATTTTGATAGGGTTAATAGGACATGGTAAACGAACTACCTGATCTTTTAAAAGAAGATCAACGATACAATCTACACGCACACCCTAGAACGCCCGGCAATTATAATCTTGTTCTAGTATACCCTAATGGAGCACCTCCTCCTGCAAAGATAAACCAGCAACAAGTTTTATCAGATTTAGCAAAATTAGGTATTAAGTTTTGAAATATTACCACCACGCAGGGTACACCCCTACTATGACAAACCCGGACTACATGTACAATGTATTTGATAGAACACGGGCAATGATAGATATTCCTGAAATTGAATGCATAACTCCAGTAGGTAAACTTGTTGAACCTAAATCAATTGAGCAGTTGTGTTTTGAGAGTGCAGAAAATATCTTAAAAAAAGCAGAATCTAAAAAAATTGTAGTCACTTGGAGTGGCGGGATAGATTCGACTCTTGCACTAACTGAATTAATGAAAATAGCACCTAAAGACCAATTGGTCGTTATGCTAAACGAGAATTCAGTTAAAGAATACCCAGAATTCTATAATAAATTCATCAAGGATAAACTGTCCATGATGCGCATGAGTTTCTACTCTGATGATCATCTAAGAAGAGCCTTAATTGACGGAGTAGTAGTTACAGGACACCTATTAGATCCTGTATTCGGTGCTAACATTTATCAAGCATTACCGCAAGAAAAATTATCACAGAGTATTGATGATTTTTTATCAGGTGTTGATGTAATGTCTAAAGATAGTTATAATAGACTAATCGAAGCCTGCCCCCGACCCCTTCTTAATGTAAAGGATTTCTTCTGGTGGATGGATTACACATTAAATTACCAAAGTGAACAATTAATGTGGTTACTAGAAATCGAAGAAATGGTGCTAGATAAAAACCTTTTTCACTTCGGTGCTGGCGACGATTGGAATAACTATGCTGTATCAACACCTGCTGAAATAAAGTGGCCAGGTTATAATTTCAATTATTATAAAATGGCCATAAAAAAGCATGTTCAAGAATTTACAGGTGATAAAAATTACACCAAAGATAAACTAAAACTTCCTTCGTGGAGAAAATATAGAACAGATGATCAGCGTTGGAAAAATAAAGCCGTGTGGATTAGTACAGATTGGAGGCGAGGATGGCTGGGAAGATAATCGGAACTGAAAAAGACAAGACAGGTGCAGAAGTTATAGTTAAATTAGCGGACCCTATAGGCGGTAGCCCTATCATTCCTTTTTTCTACAGACATTTTGCTACCCTCATAGAAAACGGGCATACAAATCCCTTGATGTCGGGCACTAATAAAAGTAAGGCAGTCTATGTAGAAATAGAGGGAAAACTAGCAGGACATATTGTATATGAATTTCTAGAAGATCCTTACAAAACTACCTGGATTACATTTAGTTGTATTGAAGATGACTATCGTCGTCGTGGACTCTATGAAATTATGCATAGACATTTAGAGGATTTAGCCAAAAAAGCAAACTCTAGAAAAATTGCTAGTTTTGTTCATGTTAATAATACAGTTCGTCAGGCTAGTTGTGCTAAAGTAGGTATGGAACCTGTTTTCTACAGAATGGAAAAGTTGTTGGAGGAGTAATGGGAATTAAATTTCAATGTGAGCCAGTGTTGCAAGTTAAACCAGAAATGGAACCGATGTTAATCGACCATTATCAAGAATTAACTATGCACAAAGACAAAATTAAACTTTCTCCGGATTGGGACCTATACGACAAGATGGAAAAGGTTGGTAACTTCTATTTGCTTACCGCTAGAGACACTGATACAAACGATCTAATTGGGTATAGCGCATGGTTTGTTAAACCCCACATACACTACAAAGAAACCATTGTTGCTGCCAACGATGTTTTATTCTTAAGAAAAGATCATCGTGCAGGTATGACTGGCATTAAATTAATTAAATATTCTGAGCAAGAGATGAAAAAGTATGCCCATAAAATTACTTGGCACGTAAAGGGCGAACCTGACTTTCGACCTATCTTGCATAGACTAGGATATATCGACGAAGATGTTATCGTCGGTAAGATGTTAATATGAAAAAAATTGTTATAACAGGCCATACATCAGGAATTGGCCAAGCAATATATAATTATTTTTCTCAAGATCCTGAGAATACTGTTGTTGGTGTTAGTCGGTCAACCGGCTTTGACATAAAGGTGCCTGCTATACAAAAAAAGATTGTAGAATTATCTAAAGATGCTGATATTTTTGTTAATAATGCGTACAACTGGCACGATAACAGTCAATTGGCCTTGTTAAGATCTATGTTTGCCGCCTGGGCAGGTCAAAATAAAATGATAATTAATACGTCAAGTATTGCTCCTGCACAGCCTGTACAAACTGCTTATTCATTACTAAAAGGTGGAATTGATGCATTTTGTTTTTCTAAAACTTTCCATCTTCCGCATATACTTAATTTAAAACCAGGCTGGGTCATGGTAGAAAATATAAGAAAGGAGATAGGAACCGATCCTTATATGACTACTGATCAGGTTGTTGAGGTATTAGACTTTTGCCTCAATAGTCCAATAAAGGTAAGAGAAATCACATTCTTAAAAATTTAAATGGAAACTTATCTACCACCGCCACTGCCAGATACTGCATTATTTGCTAAGATAAATTTTAGCAAAAATCAACTTGCTGCCATTCGCTTGATATTTAAAAAATACTTCGAACCTGCAATTAAAAATTTTAGATATGTAGGGAATGCAATATCGATAGATTGGAACATAATAGATCCTAACTCATCAACATATGATGATGCTTTTGCCGCCGGAGATGCAATTACAGGGTACAGATTTAAAGAAGACGTAGCCAACGATCCGTTGTGGAACGAATTTAAAGATATACTTCCATATATGAATAGAAACGGATCCCTAACAGTTATGCCACCGATGTCTGTGATGACACCGCATGTGGATCGTCCATACCGGCCAATGGCTATTTACTTTCCTATAAGTGGTTGTACTGAAAATTGCTTTTCTGATTTCTATCATCTTCCAAAAAATAAAGATCCTAATGTTCGAAATTGGACACATCAGATTGTTCCCGCACTTTATTCGTATAATGTAGTAGACAATGCTTATATTATGAATACGCAAGAATGGCACGGTGTAAGGAATTATTCTAGACAGACTAGAATAGCAATGGGATGGAATTGTCGTGGCGACGAAGAACGAAAAACTTTTGCTGAATTAAGAAAAGTTTTTACAGCACTAGGATACATATATGAATGAAAAACATTGTTGGTACGACTTAGATATCGACGTTACAAACTGCTTTAAGAAAGATTTTAAATTTCCAACACCAAAAGGTCGCTACGGTATATGGGACAAGTTAGCATGGGATGTTTTTAACATGGACTGGCTAAAGTATGTTACTGCAAAAGGTCTACCCATATACTCTGTGATGATATTTTATCGAGGACCTTTTGCAAGTACAGTAGGAGCACATGTTGATATAAGTGTAGTGGAGCCTTTGCTACTAACTAACTTTGCTATTAACTGGGTATATGGTGGGACAGACAGCACCATGTCTTGGTACGAAACTCCTGAAAGAGAAAAGAATATAGAATATACTCCTGCAGGTACTGCTTATAAAGTTTGGCCCAAGCACGAACTTAATAAAATAGAATCAAACGCCATTGGAGAAAAGGTTAAGTTGGTCAGAACAGGAGTTCCTCACAGCATTGAAATGGGCACAGATCCCCGCTGGTGCTTCTCAGCAAGAACTTCAATCCATCATGACTTCGAATGGGATCAAGTAGTAGGTCTAATGAGAAAACACAAATTACTAGTTGAGCGTGATGTTTAAAAAAGTTAACTTTAAATTAACCGACCTAGATTTCGATCGTCTTAAAGGGGATGTTGTAACTAGTTACGGTCGATATCCTAGGCCAGTGCTAACTTATTATAGACTCCGCGATCCTGATTATTTTAAAAGCCTGTTACCTAAACAGATGTTTTTTAATATTAAACCATATCAAGTACAGTTGGCCGAAATTGTAGGAGCAGGACATCTACTTCCACATATAGATCATAATATAAGCGCCTGTGCCAATTACTATGTAGAAACTAATGGATCTACTACCTACTTCTACAATAAAAAGCCTTATGCAGGAGGCTTTGTCTATCCAGGCAGACAAACCGCTAACATTTTTTCACTAGATCAGGTTGAATGCGTAGATCAATTTCAAGCACAAGATGGAGAAATGTATCTGCTAAATGTTAGCAAAATACATAGTGTTGATAGTCCTAACGTAGGGATTAGAAAATTTATAAGTTGGCAATGGTTAGATGTACCGTTTGAGCAGATTAGAGATAGTCTAATAGACTCGGGGTTATGACCGTCTCTTCATTACCATCTTAAAATATTTTTTGTAATATTCCCTGGACTTTATCTTAAGGTCGTCCCAAGGTATATCGATCCTACGTAACTTTGTAAGTTCTTCTTTACTATACCCATACCAAAGCAATGGCGGGTTCATCCATGTCATGTTTCTATTGTATGGCATAAGGATCTCATTGACACGTTTGCTGGCCTGAAACGATGTATCACTGGTCCAGTTCTTGTTCTTCCATGATCGCATGCCATCAATACCTTCACCGGATGTGTATTCAAACCCGTATTTTTCTGCGTTTTTGTCAAATTCAGATTGAACGGTATACCTAGATTTTTCGTTATTTTGTCCGTACAATCCTAGGAAGTTAAACTGTATCGAGTGCAAGTTGTTTTGTATATACCAATCAACAGTACTATTAACATTCTCTATAGTATCTCCAGGAAATCCGATAATAAAGTTAGTATGCATAGGAACTTCTGATTTCCAAATTTTGTGATACAGTTCGGGTATATAGTCCCTTGCACGTTTTCCGCTCCAGGCCTTTCCTACTAACTTACTGGCCTCAGAACTTAGGCTTTCAATTCCGTGATAAGCGCCAAAAAGTCCTGACTCTTTTAACAAGTAGGCCATGTTTGGGAATCTATCAATGAGGTCTGCTCTTAGATATGCCACATAGGTAATCTTAAAAGGCAGTCTTTGTGTCATGTCATAGAATGCCTGTAATTTTATTTCAGTATCGTTAAATGTATCATCAAGTAGATAGTACGTAGTTGTTTTAAAGTTTGTATAATTGTAGCGAATTTCTTCCTCAAGATATTCCATACCTCGAATGTAGTCTAATTTACTTTTTCCTAGGTGTGGATACTGACAAAACTTGCAGGCAAAGATACACCCTCTGCTTATGTCAAGCGGTAAGGGCTCCCCGGGTAATATACAATCACCTTTAGTGAATCTAAAATCATCACTCTCAATATTGTATTTAGGATTTTTCGATACTTCATAAAGCATACGATGTTGCTTATTTCCTACAGAAGAGATCCCAGGGAATATCAGTTGCCCAAGAGGAGGTGGCGTTCCCTTTTTTAAATGCTCTAGGTATTCTAAAAAGACGTCTTCTGATGCAGAAGTATAACTCATTATTGTTGAGTCAACAACACCGTATCCGTCTATTTTGTCACTCATGTAGCCACCTAATACAAATTTAAGATTAGGGAACTCGCTCTTTAACTGCTTGGCTACATTAACAACTGACTCGGGCAATCTTTGTTTAGTTCCATCCGCCCATTCGTAGGTGGCATTAGATATAAACGTAGTAGACAGGGCTAGTATTTTAGTATCTTTAGTGATAAATTTCTTAGTAATCTTATAAAGATTATGTTCTTGCCAAATAGTCACAAAGTCAATGACTCTTGCAGAATGCCCATGTTTCTTTAGCCAGTGTGCGATTTTGTAAGGTCCGACATATCTAGCAAGTACTTTCCATCGGATTCCTCCGTTCCAAAAAATTACGTCCATATATTAAAAAAGTTATCATAATATTTATACTTTATAAATTTTCAATCTATAAATATATTAATGAAACCAATTTTCTTTTTTTCAGCATACAAAAGACCTGTTGAAGAATTTAACGGAATTCTAAATCAACTAGGAAGACCTTACGTTAAATTTTATGATTCGTCTACACGCTGGTACATGGATGAACATTGGAAAGAAGAAATTCAAGAAGCATTAGACGCATATGGTCAACCGATAATGTCTTTAGGATATAGCATGGGAGGTTGGGCCGCATTATATCATCAACCTCAGATAAAAGCAGAGAAGGTTGTTGCGTTCGGCTCTCAAGGCACTACTATATCTAACGAAATGAGAAACATAGGAGGTAAGTTTTCGAAAACCTTTGCAAAGGATCTTAAAACAGTTAAAGGTTCTAGACTACCTCCTCCAGTTGGCGATCATACTATATATTTTGCCAATTTTGAAGATACTGGAATCGGTGATAGTGGGCATGAAAGGTTAATTATTGAAGCAGGGTATACAACAACTAAGGTCGATGTTCCTGTTCCAAATGAGCACGATATTGTCAGTCAATTGTACAAACAGGGTGTACTAGTAGATATAATTAAATCACACCTTGATAAATAAATTTAAAGGATTTAGACATGACTAACCTAAAAAAGTACATAGATATTATAAAAGAGGTAGAGAGCCATCCGCCCAACCCGAGTGACGCACCGCGTCGAGATCGTCGTGCTGGCACTCATGGTCAATTGCGAGAGGAAATTTTTGGCTATTTGGACGATGCTCATCAAGCAATCGATGCCGGAGACGCTGAACGTGCTCATGAACTGATTAGTTATGTGTACGAACTGGTTGACGACAATCTCTAAAGATTGTATATTATAAGTTATTGCTGTAAGAAGCAAAGAGAAAAGTGTTCTGGACGCGGGTTCGATTAAGCCTGTTTTACCATGAAACCACCGTGTGTCTTATTGCCCCTCAATGACGCATTGGCAAAAGCGTTAGCATTGTATCCGCGATCCATA
>JACCDX010354836.1_pt1 | contig 18185 bp, 21 predicted proteins | sample 7449681 | NCBI WGS metagenome assembly JACCDX01 (sample SAMN15323450, study PRJNA562643) | freshwater metagenome | isolation source: river surface water | place: USA:Blue River Watershed | collected 2017-08-18
GGGTGACCACGAGAACCCCACTGCTGTGACCTGTGTGTCCTACACGCAAGCCGTGCCGACATCAGAGGACGATCTGTTCGATGATGGATCCAAGCAGACCGTGGCGGTGTTCTACACGATATGGTCGCACAAGCGGGGCGCGGCGCGTGGCTTGCTCATGGGCGCACTTGACCACATCAACCGCATCAGGCCAGAGGTGAAGAGGTTTGTCACGCTGTCTCCCAAGACAGTGATGGCGCAGGACTTCCATCTGGGCAACGGTGCGTACATCCTGCGGGAGAACAAGACCACCATCAACTACGAGTACCGCCCACACAGGCCATTCTGGGCAATGTCAATGGTGGACGGGTACGTCACAAACTACGGCAAGCTGGAGATTCACAACGTGAATGGATTGAGCAGAACACGTAATGTCTGGTACGTCACTGACGACTACGGCAATCTTTTGAAACACATCGACACTGAAATGGGGACGCTTGTACTATGAAAATACCACGACCACTGAGAGAGCAGCTGAAGTTTTATGAGAACAAGGGTTTCCATGCGGTAGACATAGAACCCCGAAGCGGTGCACACTTCCTTGTTGTGTTTGCCGAGTTTCCACAAGCGCAGATCATTACAAAAAGCGCATGTGATCCAAGGGCATGGCACAACAACGTGGCGCATTACCGCCGACTACAACGAGAGAACGCAGAGGAGAAGACATGAAAGGCACAGTCGTTAGGCACATACTTGAGGAAAATATACGCGCCACTTCGCCGCAAAAACTTTTTAATCGAAACACTTACTTTAAAAAACGCATGTGTTGGAAATGTCAGAAGGACAAATCTACTCTTGGTGGGCACATCAAAATGTTTACTGGAGGGACGATGAAATTTATCTGCAAAGACTGCATGGACGCAAAAAAGGAGAAAGCATGAGTGATAAAAAGTATTGGTGTTGCCAAACAGAACAAGGGTACGTTGTTGGTGTTGGCGATGTTGAAATTACGAAAACGTCTTTAACAAAAGATGAGGCGCATCGTATGCTTGCAGGGCTTAACGCTGAGTGGGTTGGGCTTGATTTGTCTGAGATGGATGCAATCATTGATGGCAACATGCGTATAGAAGACACAAAATTACGTGACGCAGTTTATGCAGTAGTGATCGACACAATGACTACTTTGATGGAGAAAAACTATGGCTAAATTACCGTACACCTACACAATCTGCCCGCCGGGGCCGGAACCAAAACAACCAACGGCAAGTTGCCCCCAGATGGGGGAGTTGCTGAAAAACAGCCCGAACGGAGATTTGACAATCAACAACCGCATGCCGATCTGGGAGTCATGGACAAACAGGCCATTGCAAGCCAAACCATTTGAGGACAGGTTGTCTGAAATGCTTGCGGAAGAGAAAGCCAAAAGGGAACTGAAGGAGGGAAGAAATGAGCAAAATTGAACCGTTGAACGCAAGGTGGGACGCTGTGTCGGCGCTTACCTGTGCGTTGGAAGAAACTGAACCCGATGAGCAGGTGTTAGTGATTGTTCGCAAGAAAGACATGACACGTTGCAAGTACGCCGCCAACATCACCAACATGGAGGTGCATTGGGAGTGCGCAAAGATGGCTCACGAAGTGTTAGCCGGGGGAGTTGGGCTGTGAAGTGGACAATCATTAAACTCATCACCACCTACTACAAGGCAAAGAGAACATGGAACCAGAAATCATCAGAACATTCGAAGGGACTTCGTACCGAGCTGACCCATATGACAGAGGAGGAACTACTCGCGTACGGCAAGGGTACATTTTTCGGTGCAAGGTCTGCGGAAGATATTTTTTCAACCGCAAAGAGTGGGAGTATCACAAATGCCAACAGAAAGGATGAGGGAAGAACATGGAGTGTCCAAAGTGCGGAAGCTTGAAGTCTCGCGTGTACGAGACGGTGACCAAGCCAGAAGCGGTCTACAGGTATCGCTGGTGCGCGGTGTGCCACAAGACGCTCAAGACCAAGGAGGTTCTGTTCGAGGGGACAATTCCGCAGAAGAAAAAGAAGAGTCGAAAGAAAGTCGAGGACGTGACCGTGCGCGTAACAAGCACCGACGTCTTCAGTATCTGGAAGTGATGGACAAAATCAACAGCGGCACATGGTGGCCGTTTGATAAAGTCGATCCAAGCCTGTTGGCCACCAAGCGGCGGGCAAGGTCGGTAGTACCTACAACACAACATGAGGAGGCTCCGCTGTAAATGGCAAGCACACCTGAAGCGAAAGTGAAGAAGAAAGTCCGGGCACTGCTCGATGAATACAACGTCTATCACTTCATGCCGCCAGCCAATGGCTTTGGCAGGGCGGGCATACCCGACATCGTTGGGTGCTTCAGCGGGCGCTTCATAGCCGTTGAATGCAAGGCTGGCAAGAACACAACCACCGCCTTGCAAGACAGAGAATTACAGGCCATCAAGGACCACGGGGGCGTGGCGTTTGTGGCAAACGAAAACAACCTAAACGAACTCAAGGAGTTATTGGAATGGATGAAACAGCAGCAGAAGTAGACCGCATCATTGATGCGCTGCCATCAGAACAACGCGAACACTTGAAGACCTTGGTCTATAACCTTGTCACAGCGTTCGACCCAGAGCAAGACCACAGACAAGTGCTGATGGTTTTTTATGACGGCAAAAAGGAAGTCATCAAGATTGGCACAGCCAACATGACAGAGGAAGAAGCCGCAGGGCTTTTGATGCACATGGCAGAAGCGGCCAAAGCGCAGGCCATGCACGACGCCCCACCCAAGGAGATGTTTAATTGAGCAAACCGTACGACCAGATCATTGCAATTGATTTTGAAACACGCTGGGACAGCAAGAACTACACACTCAGCAAGATGACAACAGAGGAGTACATCCGTGACGAGAGGTTTACAGCATTCGGAGTTTGTGCCCATCTATTTGGAAGCGACGATCCGATCCAATGGGTTAGAGGACCAGACATACCTGAGTTCTTTTCTGGAATCGATTGGGGGCGAACCGCAGCGCTTGCGCACAACGCACAGTTCGATATCTCAATTATGTCGTGGCGGTACGGTGTGCGCCCCGCGTTCATCTTCGACACGTTATCAATGGCAAGAGCTTTACGCGGCGTGGAGGTTGGCAATTCCCTCGCAAAACTCGCAGCAGATTTTAATCTTCCCCCCAAAGGGAGAGCCGTACATTCAACCGATGGACTCAGTGAACTGGATCTTGAGGTTGAGGCCGAACTTGCCGAATACTGCAAGCACGACGTCTTTTTATGTGAAGAAGTATTTCGGCGTCTCTCGGCAGAATACCCTACCAAAGAGCTGCGACTGATTGACATGACGCTCAAGATGTACACCGACCCGGTGCTTGAGCTTGACGCTGAACTTTTACTCAAAGCAATCGAAGAGGAGAAAGCATCCCGTGAAGACCTACTCACACGCCTCGGTATCGAGGAAGCTGCATTGGCATCGAATCCAAAGTTTGCTGCCGTACTTGATTCGCTCGGGATTCCTGCCCCGAAGAAAACCAGTAAGACTACCGGGAAAGAAACACTTGCACTGGCGAAGAACGATGCCCACTTCCAAGCGTTACTTAACAGTGAACGTGAAGACATTGCCCTTCTTTGTGAAGCGCGCCTTCGGGTTAAATCAACCACTGAGCGAACCCGGGCGCAAAGGTTCTACGACATCTCTCAGCGTGGGGCTCTCCCGGTTCCGCTTAGTTACTTTGGGGCTCAGACCGGGCGCTGGACAGCCAGCAAAGGATCAGCAATCAACATGCAAAACCTCAAGCGCGGATCATTCTTGCGTAAAGCGGTTATGGCTCCCGAAGGCCACCAACTCGTGGTGGGCGACCTGTCCCAGATTGAGCCACGAGTTCTTGCATGGCTGGCAGATTACGAAGACATGCTGGCGATCTTCCGGGCTGGAGGTGACCCTTACGCTGCGTTCGGCGCTCAGATGTTCAACATTCCCGGGCTTTCTAAAGAAAGTCACCCTGACCTACGGCAATCTGCCAAGAGTGCACTCCTTGGGTGCGGCTATGGCCTCGGGTGGGCGAGTTTCTCTACCCAGTTATTGGTGGGCTTCCTTGGCGCCCCGCCCGTCAGGTATGAGAAAGACTTCGCCAAAAAACTTGGTGTCACCGCTGAATACATCGAGAGGTTCCTCGACAACAGTGACAACCTTAAAAAGATGGAAGCCATACCGCACACTTGTACGGACGAGGAGTTACTTGTTCACTGCGTAGCGGCCAAGAAGATCATCGACATCTACAGGCAGACCGCATACCCGGTGGTGGCGTTCTGGGACATGTGCACCCAGCTCATCGAGTCAAGCCTTTACGGGGGCAAAGAATTCGTGTATAAATGCCTTACGTTCCGCAAAGAAGAGATCGTTCTTCCCAGCGGGATGTCGCTCAAATACACGAACCTACGCGCAGTCAAGAACAACGAAACGAAACAACAGGAATGGGTGTACGGTGAGGAAGGCGTGAAGCCAACCAAGCTGTACGGCGGGAAGATCACAAACAACATCGTGCAAGGCACGGCGAGGATTGTGATGACAGACGGGATGCTGAGAGTCAACAAACAGTACCCCGTCAAGGGCACGGTGCATGATGAACTGATTGCTGTCGTGCCTGATGAGGAGGTCGAACACGCTAAGACTTGGGTCTTGGCGCAGATGACTATGGAGCCGAAGTATTTGCCGGGGATTCCTCTGGCCGCAGAAGGTGGCGCACACCGCAGATATGGAGAAGCAAAACAATGACAGACAAGACAGAGAAACGACTGCCACGCAAAGTGCGTGTTGGGGGCAAGCTTTACAGCGTTGAGGTTGCACAGGCGCTGGCAAGGAAGCACCACATCGGTGAGATCGACTACGAAGCCAAGCGCATCAGCATTGTGGCCAAACGGTTCCCGCTTATGCAAGAGACCTTCTGGCACGAGTTGACCCACGCCATTCTTGAAGACATGGGTGAACACAGGTTGAACGACAACGAACAGTTTGTTGAAGCCTTCAGCAAGCGCCTGTATCAAGCAATCAAGACAGCGAGGTTCTGATGGATAGCGAAGAGTTAAAAGCCAAGATGTTGGCGTACATCAACACCCAGAACTACGATTACGACGAAGAGTGGTATGCCTCACGCTGGGATTTTGCGGCAGTGATCCTTAGCGATTTTGCAGAGTATCTTGGGTTCCCGCTTGAAGTGCCGCCTTATGTGCGTATCAAAGAAAAATCAGAGATCGACCGCGCGAAGATGCTAGAGGCATTGTTGCCGGAAGTGACACGCCTGTTTGAAATCGAGTTCAAAAAATATAAGGAAAGCCAATGAAAAATGTGACTTGGTCACACAGTTCCTTAAAAGATTACGAAGGTTGCCCCCGCCGTTACCACGAGGTGAAGGTGTTGAAGAAACACCCGTTCACAGACACCGACGCCACGATCTACGGCAAGCAACTGCACGAAGCGGCAGAGTTCTACATCAAGGACGACACGCCGCTGCCCAAGCAGTTCGAGTACATCAAGGACACACTGGACGCGCTCAAGGCCAAGCCCGGGCGCAAGCTCTGCGAATACGAGATGGGGTTGCGTGTTGACCTCACACCCTGCGCATTCATGGCCAAGGACGTGTGGGTGCGCGGGATCGCTGACCTATTGATCATTGACGACGACAACCTGACAGCACGGGTGGTGGACTACAAGACGGGCAACAACAAGTACCCAGACACTGAGCAGCTCAAGCTCATGGCGCTGATGGTGTTTGCCCACTTCCCCCACATCCGCAAGGTCAACGGCGCGTTGTTGTTCGTTGTGAAGAACGATATGAAGAAGAGCAGCTACTTGGTAGAAGACTCTGAAGCACATTGGTGGGACTATCGGGAGCGTGTCGCCCGCATCGAACAGGCACATGCAACAGGTGTGTGGAACCCAAAGCCCACGCCGCTCTGCGGCTGGTGTCCAGTGGTGACATGCGAGTACAACACGAAAAGGAACTGACATGACACAAACAAACGGAAAGCGAGACTACAAGCATGCTTACAAGCTGCAAAAACAATCAGGCGAAACCAAAGATCAGATCGAGCGCCAGCGAGCGCGTCGTGCATACGACAAGGCTGGCGTGGATCGGGACGGCAAGCACATCGACCACATCAAACCCCTGCGTGCGGGAGGCAAGTCAACCAAAGGCAACATACGACTGCGAAGCCCCAAAGCAAACATGAGCGATAAATAAAAAGGAGGAGCAATGGAGATCGTAGAAGACAAAGCGGTAGTGTTTAAAACACGCACGCCGCACAAGTACAGCGTCATCCCCAAGCACAAGATCGTGAAGCAAGAGGGCGACACCTACGAGGTGGCGGTGTACTGGGGGCTGGACGAGATGAAGGTGCTCAAGAACTTGGGCGTCAAGGACGTGCCGTCCCCCATCACACGGCGCTACAACTGGCCCGGACGCTACAAGCCCATGCAGCATCAGGTGGACACTGCGGCGTTCCTCACCATGCACAACCGTGCGTTTGTGTTCAACGATCCCGGCACGGGCAAGACACTCTCTGCTCTCTGGGCGGCTGACTACCTGATGACTCGCGGCGTGGTACGCCGATGCTTGATCCTGTGCCCACTGTCGATCATGCACAGCGCGTGGCTCAACGACTTGAACAACTCCGTCCTGCACAGAAGCGCAGTGGTGGCGCACCACACCAAGTCCACCCGCCGCATCGAGATGATCCAAGGCGATTACGAATTCGTGATCATTAACTACGATGGCCTGAACCTAATTGCTGACGAGGTAATCAATGACGGGCGCTTTGATCTGGTGATCGTGGATGAAGCCAACGCCTACAAGAACATCTCCACCAAGCGATGGAAGACCTTGAAGTCCATCATGCACCCCAACACTCTGCTGTGGATGATGACTGGTACTCCCGCGTCGCAGTCCCCTGTCGATGCGTACGGTTTGGCCAAGCTCGTCAACCCCGATGGATTGCCAAGGTTCTTCACGGCGTGGCGCGATCAGGTGATGAACAAGATCACCATGTTCAAGTGGCTCCCCAAACCAAACGCCAAGGAGCAGGTGTTCAACGCCTTGCAACCGGCCATCCGCTTTACCAAGGATCAGTGTTTGGACTTGCCGCCCGTCATGACCATGACTCGGGAAGTGCCGCTCACACCCCAGCAGAAGAAGTACTACGACCTGCTCAAGGAGCGCATGCTGGTGCAAGCCGCAGGGGAGACCATCACCGCAGTCAACGCGGCCACTGGCGTGAACAAGCTCTTGCAGATCTCCTGCGGGGCGGCGTACACAGACGATGGTGAAGTGGTGGAGTTCGATGCTGCGCCGCGCCTTGGCGTGCTGGAGGAGATTCTGGAAGAGACAAGCCGCAAGGTCATCGTCTTCGCCATGTACCGCTCCATCCTTGAGACCATCCAGAACCACCTCACCAAGTGCAACATTGCCAACGAGACGATCCACGGCGGCGTGACCCCAAGCAAACGCGCTGACATCATCAGCCGCTTCCAGAACCGCCCAGACACCCGTGTGCTGGTGATGCAGCCCGCCGCCACGGCACACGGGATTACCCTAACTGCTGCCGACACGGTGGTGTTTTTCGGGCCGCTCATGAGCGTGGAGCAGTACATCCAGTGCATCGCCCGCGCTGACCGCAAGGGACAGACGAGTGACAAAGTTACGGTTGTGCACATCCAAGGTAGCCCAATTGAGAAAAAAATGTTCAAAGCCCTCACCAGTAAGGTTGACGACAACACCCTGCTGACTGAGATGTTCAAGATCGAACTTAATTCATGAAAGGGGGTTGCAACCCATCGCAAAGCATGTAAACTGTCAAACACTAGACAAAAACAAGGAGTAGCAAATGTCAGACGAAACAGAGGGTATACCCCTCGACAAACTCATTTCCATTCATGGAAAGATCAAAGCCCGCATCAGCGCACTCGATGCTGAAGTTGCGGCTTTGGAAGAACAGCGCACGGAAGTGCGCATGGCAATCAAAGATCGAATGAAGGCGCTTGGCGTCACATCGATCAACAGTCCCCTAGGCCGTGTGTCGATGATCTACAAGACGCGGTACAGCACTGACGACTGGGATTCGTTCAAGAAGTTCGTTCTTGAGCATCAGGTTCCTGAGTTGTTTGAGCAACGTATCAGTCAAGGGAACATCGCCACATTCCTTGAGGAAAACCCGGGCGTAGTGCCCCCCGGTCTGAATTCATTTTCAGACTTTGAACTTCGTGTAACAACCGCAAGAAAGTAACAGGAGAAGATATGAACTTCGGACAAGCAATCGCCGCCCTGCAAGAAGGTAAACAAGTCGCCCGCGAGGGCTGGAACGGCAAAGGTATGTTCCTTGTGCTGGCCGGTGGCTACAAAGTGGCCAAAGAAAATCTCCGCGAAGGCGGCCCGATTACCGCAGCGTTTCTGGAATCTCGTGGCCTGAACGAGATGGAAATCCTGCCCCACATTGATATGTGGACGGTCAACGCAAGTGGCCGTCAGGCGTATCTCCCCGGTTGGTTGGCAAGTCAGTCAGACATGCTGGCTTCCGACTGGCATATCGTAAATTGACATCAACTGAAAGTAACGCAACCATGAGTAACATCACGCTTTTTTCATCTGCAAACGTCCCCGCCTTCGCTCGTAACAACGAGCTGTCCGACACCGCTAAAGCCCTCACGGGCGGCGGCACTGGCGTCTCAACCAAACGCATCTCCATCAAGGGCGGTGTGTTTCGCTTGGTCGCTGGTGGCAAAGAGATCGCTTCCATTGAAGACCGTCATCTCGATGTGATCATCGTCAAAGCTGCCCCCAAGGTCAGCCGCATCTACTACGCTGGCGCGTACGATGCCGACAAGGTCACCGGGCCCGACTGCTGGAGCAACGATGGCGAGAAGCCCGATGCTTCGATCAAGGAGCCTCAATTCCACAACTGCGCTGGATGCCCCATGAACCAAGCTGGTTCTGGTCAGGGCAACAGCCGTGCATGCCGCTTCCAACAGCGTCTTGCAGTGGTGCTGGAGAACAACCCCGCCGGTGATGTGTTGCAGCTGACTTTGCCCGCCACCTCCATCTTTGGTAAGGAAGAAGGCGACAAGCGTCCTTTGCAAGCATTCGCCCGCTACCTTGCGGCGCAGAACCCTCCCGTCAACCCCGAGCAGATCGTCACCCGCATGAAGTTCGACACCAAGGCAGAGAGCCCCAAGTTGTACTTCCAGCCCGTGCGCTGGCTCACGGATGATGAGTACGAGACTGTGACCGCCCAAGGCAATAGCGAGGATGCCCGCCGCGCAGTCACCCTGACTGTGGCGCAAGCCGATGGTGTCAAAGCCCCCGCGATGAACATCGCTGGCAAGAACCCCGCCAAGCCCGCACCCAAAGCCGAGCCTCAGCCTGAGCCGGAAGAGGAGATCGTGGTCAAGGGTTCCAAGACCAAGCCAGTGGCTGACGCTGACGATGAGCCTGAAGTCCGCAAGGAGACGGCAAAGCCCAGCGCAGTCCCTGCCAAGAAGTCCAAGCTTGCCGACATCGTTGGTGAGTGGGACGACGAGTAAGGAGTTATGGGGGGCGGCAGTCGTTAGTCGGTCAAAGGAAGCCTCTGGAGTCACTTGGTGCACCAATACTCTACGTGACCCTCATCCTCGGCACACTGCACGGTTCGCAACCGTAACGCCCCCCACCAACAACATGCCATATTCACAAGACATCATCAACAAGGTGGCCGACACGCCAAAGTCGCTGGGCAACCAGCTCGGGCGCTGGGCCATCTATCACGACTTCTCAGTCGTGCGAATCGCAAAGGCGCTGGGGGTCACCCGCCAGACCGTCTACAACTGGTTCTTGGGCAAGGAAATCTTCCCGGCGTATCGTGATCGTGCCGAGTGGTTGCTCAAGATTCTTCAAAATTCAAACAGCGCGGATGCCGCATGGAGGACTGTATGTCAGGAATTGAACCTCGTCGATTGACCAACAAAGAACTTGTCCGCTTTGCCGCTGAGATGGCGCAAGATGGAACGATGACCAAGAGCTTCCAGATTGAAGTTGTGCGCCGCCTGAACTTCTACACGCAGGGCGCTGCCGTGTCGATTGCGGACGAAAGCCCACGCAACCCAAACCAACTCGAACTGCCCCTGTAACTCGCCCAAAGGACAACCATGACTCCGCTTGAATTCCTAGCGGTGGTTTTGCCGTCTGCTGGTAACGGGTTTTACTGCGCGGCCGAACTGAGCACAAGAAAAAAAGAGCACTGGTATTCACTGGATGTTCTGGGGTTGGAGCCCCCAATCAATCGTTGGGACGCAAGTAACCGAGACATTTACTTTGCGTTGGCAACATTCGAAGAGTACGGCAACCGCGAAGCGGTCAACGCCAGATACATCAAAAGCCTGTTCATTGACATGGACGGCTACGAGTCGAAGAAAGCTGCGGCCCAAGCCCTGCAAGCCTTCAGCGCAGAGGTGGGGCTGGATCTGCTTGGCACACCCTACATCGTTGGGTCTGGCGGCGGCATCCATGTGTACTGGCCGTTCACTGAAGATGTGACGATTGAGCGGTGGAAGCCCGTGGCTGAAAGGCTCAAGCGCCTGTGCAAGCAGCAGGACATGAAGATCGACATGACTGTGACGGCTGACGCCGCCCGTGTCTTGCGTGTGCCGGGAACCCGCAACCACAAGAAGAAGTACCCAGCGCCGCGCCCCGTGCAGATTCTGGCCGAGGGAGACACCTTCTCTTTTGAAGACCTTGAGTCCGTCATCACAGGCGCTCTCAAAACCCCCGTCCCAGTATCGACTGCTCCCGCCGCCCCGCCCTTGGCCTTGGCTGGCAAGAAGCCAACGACCAGTGTCACTCCTTCTGTTCTTGCGCCGCTCGTGCAAAACAGCGTGACCAAATTCAAAAACATCATCGTCAAAACCAAAGCTGGCAAAGGCTGTGCCCAGCTCCAGCACTATGTGGAGAACGCAGAAGATGACGGCATGGAGCCGCTCTGGCGTGGTTGGTTGAGCATCGCGCAGAAGTGCGAAGACGGCGGCAAAGCCGCAGTGTGGCTCAGTAACCTGCACCCCTACGACCATGAGCGCATGAACAAGAAGCTGGCCGAGATCAAAGGCCCGTACCCCTGCATCAAGTTTGACTCTGAGAACCCCGGCCTGTGCACAAACTGCCCGCACTGGGGCAAGATCACAAACCCGCTTGCGTTGGGGCGAGAGATTGCCGTGGTGACCGAGTCATCATTTGTGGAAGTGGACAATGACTCACAAGAGGAACCTCTTCAGGTTCTGCGCCCTGAGCCCCCACGGGGCTACGCCTACGGCAAGAACGGCGGCGTGTTCATGGAGCGCACGGACGAAGACTCAGACGGCAACGAAATCAAACGCTCAGTCATGCTGTGCGCCTACGACTTCTTCCCAGTGGAGCTGCTCAACAACAACGGCATCCACGAAGTCCACATGGTTGCCATTCGCAACAAGAAGGTGCAAAACATCACGCTGCCCCAGAAGTGCATAGCCACCAAGGACGAGACGATCAAGCACCTTGCAAGCAAGAACATCATGGCCTCCTTCGGGTCTGGCAACGACAAGAACTTCTACGAATACATCCGCGCTTCCATTGAGAAACTCAGCATCGAGCGCGACCCGATCAAGCTGCCCTCCAGCTACGGCTGGCAAGATGACGGCACGTTCGTGTTTGCTGGACGCATCTACAAGGCCAACACCGCCCCGATGGTTGTGCCCATGAACGGGCTTGAGAACATCGTGGCCAACACCCAGCCCACTGGAACGCTGGAGAACTGGCAGAAGATTGTCAACATGATGGTTCGGCGCAAGCTCTGGGATCAGCTTGCCATTCTCTTACTCGGTGCTGGAGCGCCCCTCATGCGCTTCACGGGGCTCTACGGCATGACCGCCCACTGCACGTCACGGGGATCAGGCACTGGCAAGACCTTGGCGCTGGACCTCGCCGCCTCCGTCTGGGGCCACCCCATCCACTACCGCACGGGTGCTGGCACATCGGCGGTTGCCATGCAGCAGCGCTTGGGGCTTCTGAGGAGCATGCCACTCATCACCGATGAGATCACGACCAACAACCGCAAGGACTTCGAGTGGTTCCCAGCCTTCCTGTTCAGTATGAGCGAAGGTCGCGGCAAGGAACGCATGGAGTCTGGCGCGAACAAGGAACGATTGAATCTGTCTATCTGGGCAACGCTTGCGATTATGTCCTCCAATCGGAACTCCCTCGACTACTTGGCGGGTGAGCGGCTGCACTCGTCTGAGGGTGAACTGCGCCGCTTGCTGGAGTTTTCGTTCGATGAGAAGCTCAAGTGGACGCCTGAAGAGATCGAGCTGATCAAGTCCTTACAGCAAAATTACGCAGTGGTCGGTGAGCGGCTGGCACAGTACATGGTGGACAACATGGGCGACTTGCGCACCCTCGTGCCTCAGACAGTCCAGCAGATGTACGCCCACTACAGCGCCCCCAACGATGAGCGGTTCTGGATGGCTGGCATTGCCTGTGGCGTGTGCGCTGGGCTTTTGTTCAACAGCCAACACCTTGGGATTGCCGACATCCCGATGGAAGAGATCCTGAACGCCTACGGCAGGTCGGTTGACATGATGCGCAGCGCCATCACGGGCAGTGTGATCACGGCCAGCGACATCCTCAACAACTTCATTCAGGAGAACCAAGGCAAGTTTGTGGTGGTCAAGATGGGAACCAAGGCAGGGCCGCTGGCACACTTCCACGATGGCTCAGTGGTGGGCAAGAACACCGCCCGCTCCGAGGTCATGGGGCGCATCGAGATGCGCGACGACGGCTACATCGACCTGTTCCTTGAAGACCGCCTCATCCGTGGGTACTGCTCAAACCGAAGCTTCAGCTTCTCCAACTGGAAGCGGGAGATTCAGCAGGACTACATGGTGCGCTTCCACAAGAAGAAAGACATGCTCTCGCGCACTGACGCGCCCCCTATGCGGGTGGCGGCAACCCAGATCACAATGAAAGCCGATGACGAAGACCTCGCCCTCCAACCCCCACCGCCTCTTTCCTTGGTCAAGGCTGCGTAAGGGTCAGGGGTTCTTTGTCCCCTGCCTTGACATAGAGGAGGTCCAGCGGGCTGGGCTGGACGCTGCGCTACAGCACCACATCTTTGGCGCCAGAGCCATCCCGGCTATTCGGGATGGGCTCATTGGCGTGTGGTTTTGGCGACGTCCCTGACTGTTTTCGCCAACTGAATCTTCATCTGTCTGATGCTGTCCAGCATCTCGCGCTTCTGGTCGGGGGTGGCGCTCATCGCCTTGATCGCCCGCTCGTATTCACTGAGCTGAGACATCTGCTTGGTGAACCAGTCAGCGGTCTGGGCAAGCATGAACTCGTTGGCGTGTTCGTTGACCAGCACTTGAGCTTCGCGCACCCGGCCTTCCTTGACCATGTTGTTGACGGTGTTGCGCACCTTCTGCGCTTCTTGCATCTGCTCATACACCTGATTGATGATGCCGCCAGCATCGTTTGGCTGGAACGCACCGCCAACTACCGGGGTCTCAGACCAGCGGCGGGTGGCTTGCTCAGGCCCGGTTGAGAATGGAACGCTCACTGCTTGAAGCGCGGCAAGCCCCAAACCACCAAAGTAGCCGTTGACCAAGTAATCGACCTTGATGGGCGACACACCAAAGAGGCTGCTCATGGCTTTGGCAAACCCGGTGGTGTTTGGCCTGAACTGCTCTTCAGGCAGCATCTCCTGTTCACGCCGCGAAAGAATGTCACGCTGCGTGTAGAAAGATTTGCCAAGGTATGTCTCAAGCGCGGGCTTGATGGCTTGCGGAACACCCAGACTTGTGCCGCCGGGGACGGTCTGCAACAAGATTTGTTTGAACGCGTCGAACGCTTCTTTGCCGCCCTCGTCCTTTTTCATCGTGTTGTAGATGGCTTCAGGGATTGCCTTGAAGATGTAGCCCAGTTCAAACGGCACAGGCACGCGCAGCGGCTCGTCCAGCCCGGGGATACGCACAAAGAAGTTGCCGTACTTTTGATCAGGCGTTGCGTTCTCGTACGCTTCGTCGTCCTGCATTGCCGCCGCGTACATAAAACTGGCAGTAGCAAGCAGAGCCCCACGTTGCAAAAGCTTTTGCTGAATCTTCAAACGCTCGTTAAATGGCATCTTGCCGGTGAACGACTTGTACAGCACGTTCAGACCTTGAATCTGCGCGTTCACAAACGGGATCAAAGAGTTGGCCCAGTGAATGCTGGGAGACGCCCCACGCTTGGTAAAGTTCATGGACTCCAGCGCCATCAACGTGGCTTCCATCTCAGACAAGCCCTGCTCAATGTAGCTGTTGTACTGCGCACGGCGAGTAGAAGCGTCAGCCTCACGGCCAAGCGCTTCCATCATGGCCAGCCCTTTAACCAAAGGAGTTTTGCCGTCTGCAATCTCGCGCAAGATCATGGAGATGTCTTCGCTTGTGCCGGTGAACTGCTGCCCACCAGTAATACCACGGCGCTCCAGTTTGCGCTTGGCGTCGCTGTTCTTACCGATTTGTCGGGCTGCCCCAATCACAGGCATGAAATCTGCGCCGGACATGATGACCGCAGCGGTGGAATCACGGAACAACTGCTTGCCTTGATACAGCGGACTGATGGTAATTGCTTTGCGCAGAAATCTTGCCGGAATACCCATCAGCTTGACCACAAACGGGAGCTGTGTGGGGATGCCTTCCATGCCTTTGACAATCAAGTCGCCGGGGATTCCGTCTACGCCGTCGATCCTGGCGTACCGTTCTTCCCCGTTCTCTTTGAACTTCACGATGTCGTTGCCAATGGCCTTTTTGACAAGCTCTGCTGCGCCAATGTCCGCCAAACTATAGACCGCGTTTTTGGTGCTGATGTTGTGCAGCCCCATCTCAACAATCATGTTGGTGTTTTGAACCGACGTCGTGAAGAAATCAAAAATGCGTTTGTTGTCGCCCAGCAAAGGTTGCAGGTACGGCATTTCCTTGATGCTGCCAATTCGAATTGGCGTCTCGCCACCAATCAGCATTTCAGCTACGCCGTTGCGCTCACGATAAAAAGGAATGTAGTCGTCGTTCTGGATAAGCCGCTTGCCTTCAGACTCAGACATGAATCCTGACTGCACCAGAAACTTGATCTGATCCCTGTTGAACTCGTTGTACTGCGCCCTTGCAGACTCAAAAATATTTGCCAGCTTTTCGTTGGCTCTGATTTCCTTGAACGCTTGCGACAACTCTTCCTCAGTGACTTCTTCGCCCAAGTGCAGCGTATGGAAGCCCTTGTTCTTGGCGCGGATGGCAGACAGGTACATGGTGAAAAGGCGGTTGACAGCCTCGGCATTGCCCACATACGGCTTGGCCGCTTTCAAAGTCTCGACTACATCCTTGATGTTGGCGCCATCTTTGGCCTCAACAACCCGTTCAACGCGCCCATCTTTGCGCTTGATCTCCACAATCGCAGGAGCACCGTGTGCCACAACCTGCGCAACAAGGTTCATACGTTGGTCGTATGTGCGCAAGTAGTACATCATCTGACTGCCCTTGAGGTCATCCATGACCTTGGACAAACGCTCAATCGGGGCAAACCGATCAATCAACTGTGTCTCAAGACCAAGGAACCCGCCCGTTGCAGCGCGAAGCTTTTCGTTGGCGCTCTTTTGCGGAGCCACCAACTTGTCCACCAGCATGCCCAGTCGCGCCATTTCGTCTGTTGCATAGGTTGGCTTCGTCCGGAAGACAGCACCAGAACGATCAATGTCTTGTTCTGCCCCTTTGGCTTGCTGAACAAACCTGCGGGCGTTGGCCACAATTTGGCTGACTTCTGCGTCGGACACATGCTTGATGCCAAGCACGTCAGCAAACCATTGTTTGATTTTGGAAAAGATATTGCGAATGGCTTGACGAAGTGCGGAGTCTGTTGCCCCGCCAGTTTCTGCCAACTCGGCCAAAACTTCTTCCGTCGCAATGTCTTGCGACAACCCTTCGTTCTCAATTTTTTCTTGTGCAAGTTCTCGAACAGCTTTGTTGCCGTTGAAAATGCGCTGCATCATGGGGCTGTACTCACTACCAAGCATGGCGCGAAGGCCGTAGTGGCCCGTCACTTCGTGAGCAACAGTCAAAGCAACCGCTTGTGCACTATCGAGGTTGCCAGCCACCAAGTAGACCGTGGTAGTGTTGGGGTCAAACACGCCGGGAATCTGCCCAAGTTTTCCTTGCCGCTTGGCCTGTTCATAGATGTACTTAGGCAACTGCTCTTCAGAATTGACCACAACAATCTCAGGGACGCGCTGCCATTTGGCAATGATGTCGTTTGCAATAGCCTCAACTCGTTTGGCGTGCAGACCTTTGCCAGTGCGCTTGACGGTGCGGAACGGAGAATAGTCCTCGTCCCAGTTACCTTTTACGCTGGGCTTTCTGCCGGTTGTTCCGGTTTTTGCTTCGGCGGGGGCTTTTTTGCCTTTGGCCGCTTGAGCTGCTGCACGAGTTGCTGCTGACTCGTCTTTAAGCATGTCCTCAAATGTGTAGCCAGTTCTGAACGCTGTTCTTGCTGCTTGAGCAACAGTAGACTCTGTCGTAGCTGCTTTTGGCTGACGTGCAGGTTTGCCTTCTTGCAAAGCGTCTCTTTGTTGGTCCAGCGAAGTCAGCTGGTTGATGATGGTCGCTTTTGCAATCGCACGGTTGCGATCAACTGTACTGGTGTCTTCGTCGTTGACAAGCTTGCGTAGTTCCGTCTCACCGTCTGGCAAGTCATCAAACGCTTCCAGTTCAACCAAGTTGTCGGCAATCGCGTTATCAATCTCTTGCAAACGCTGGGCTTTTTGCAAGTCGGCTACTTCTTTTGCAACCTGTGCGTCATAGGCGCGGTCTCTTGCGGCCTGTTCTTCTTCGCGCTTTTTGTCCAGCTCATTCTGCGGACTGATCTCTTCTGTGATGGACAGCAAACGAAAACGCTCTTTGTTGGCGTCATCAATTGTTTTTTCGGCTTTATCAAACACAGCTTGATCGCGTTTGCCAAGCGTTTTGTCTTTTCTGCTTTCTGCTTTTTTCCGAAGCTCTTCAATGGTTTTTCGCGCTTCTTCAATGTCTTTTTCAAGCCGCACAATCGCGTCGTGCTTAGAATTACTGACAGTGCGCCGACGACCTGTACCGCCGTAAGTCGTTTTCCACGACTCTTCCATTTGTTCTTGCGCAGTCTTGATCCGCTCTTCAGTCTTGATCTGCTTATTCTGTGTTTGATTAAGCTCTGCTTTTGCAGCTTTAAGTTCGTTTTCTTTTTGCTGCAAGGAGAACGGATACTGGGGCACGCCGCGACGAACTTCGGTGATGTCTTCCCCACGCAACTCGGCAATTTGTTTTTCAATTGCAATCACCCGGTCACGTTGAGCTTGGACGTGTTTGTCCAGTGCGGCTCTTGCGCCAGCCGCCGCCATTTCAAAATCGGTTGAACGATCTTCGTACAGCTCTTCCAACTCTTTGCGCAGGGCTTTGATGTCTTTCTCAAGCGTGGCGACAACATCTTGTTTTTCTTCGTACTGAAACTGTTCGTACAAAGCCCAATGAATGTCAGTCTTAGATTTGGCGCTTTTCGTAAGCGTCTCAAGCCGTGTCTTCAGCCGTTCCAACTCAGCTTTTTCTACGTCAAGGTTTTCTTCTGCCTTGCTCAGTGCAGCTTCTGCGTTCTTGATCGACGGATCCAACAGCTCGGCCAGCGCCTTATCCACCGCAAGCATGTGGTCGTGGTAGACCTTGTTAAACAGCGCTTCGTATTTGGCCCGGGCGTTGCCAAGCCTAGTCAGCAAAGCTGTCACACGTTTTTCAGCAGGGGTCAGCTTTGCTTTAGCTTTCAACTCAGATTCGAGCCGTTTGATAAAGTCAAGCAACGGTTGAAGTTCTTTTTGCAACTTGGCCGCATCATTTTTGATGGCCTCGTTTTTGTTTTGCATCAGGGCAACAATTGCGTTATTTGCATCTTCAATACGCTGACCTTGCGCAAGCAACGCAATGTATTGCTTAACAGTTTCTTTGTGCTCGTTAACAGCGGCGTTGTGATCAGCCTTTTCTTCTTTTGATGCGTTCGCTGGAAGCGGCTCTGGATACGGCACTGCCAACTTGGCGATCATCTCGTTTGCAAACTTTTCATCTCCGGCTTGGAAAAACCGAGTGTTTGCCTTGATGCTGGCCA
>JACCDX011812423.1_pt1 | contig 18183 bp, 11 predicted proteins | sample 7449681 | NCBI WGS metagenome assembly JACCDX01 (sample SAMN15323450, study PRJNA562643) | freshwater metagenome | isolation source: river surface water | place: USA:Blue River Watershed | collected 2017-08-18
ATCGGCCATTAATTCTTGGGAAAGGGTTTGGCGTTCGGCATTTGTCGGGTTAATTGATAAAAAACGAGCAACCGGAGAGGAAAATCCAGGCCGGTTTGCACCAAGAAACGTATTTTGATCGCGTAGCATATTCTGAACAGAATCGATACAAATTACAGCTTCGGTTGGTTTTCCAAAATATCCCGTCTTTGGTTTTGAGTAAGGATAAATTGTCCCGAATCCAAAAGAAAAATCCGTCGGACTTCGATTTACCGTACCAACCCGCCGTTGCCGAAACGCATCAACCATTTGTGGCATCACCGTTGGCGGCGTATTAGGCACCAATTGCGGACGTCGGCCCCGACGAGATGCCGGAAAAGCCTCGTAACCAACCATACGCGACACAACAAGAAACCCATTAGATTGTTTTGACAAATCAAAAAGTGACTTGGCTATATGATCAACGGGATAGTACCAATTTGCGTCAGCAAATTCAGCTGTTTTAACTCTAGAATATCCAATATCCCTCAACCCGTCTTCGATATTTTTTGACATCCAAAAGGTCCAACGACCACACACACCCGCTCCTTTAAGCTCATATTGAGTAAGCGATCGTTTTCCAAAATACGTTGTCTCCCCCAACGGGCCCTTGGCACTTCCTATTGACTGATTACCCGACGCTGATACAAAACTATCCAACAGAATGTTTTCAGGTGTATTTGAGGCACTCACTCCATAAAGCACTACCTCGCTTTTAGGATCAAACGTCAATACAGAAAATACGGGATCAGGGGTAATCGCAGTATGTAAAGTAGAAAAATGGGCCCCTGGCCACCACATCATGGTTGAAATCGTAGCGCTATTATTTTTTAAATAGGCAGGATCGGCTTGTTGAAGCGTATCGTTAATATCCTTACAGGCATTAGTTACCCGCGTCTTATCAAGCGGTACCTGTTCATCAGAATTAGGCTTCTGGGCGATTTGGTTTAATTCAAAAGTGGCCAGGCGAATCAATCGATCATCGCCCTTACCAACCACCACGCCATGGCCCTCCCCACCTGGAACCTGCATCGCCATAATGCGGTAATCCCCACGCGAAACGTACCCCAACTGAGGAAATCGTTCTGGCAGGTAAGTAGACTCTACAACTCCGGTGGGTGTATAAAACAGCGCTTGGTTTAGGGCAGCAGGCTCGCGGACAAGACCGTCTAGGGTTTCAGTGGTAGACGCATCGATAAACCCACCACTCATAGATGGTGATCGATATACTGAAAATTCATTAGGGTAAATCTTGCCCAAACAATTGTAAATGTCGTCAACCTGAACCACCAAATCACCCAATGTTTCAGTTGATTCGTTTAACAATGAAGGTATTTGAATTTGAGTTGCTAGACTCTTCGCCACCCGCAAAGCAATTGGACCGGCCTGATTCGCTACAACTTGACTTACCTCGGCATGAAGTTGGGCCAACTGAGAGCCATTACCGTTTTCAAAAAACCGTTTGGTGTACGTAGTTGTTGTCGTGTTAGTAACGGGATTATAGGTTCTTTTTGAATCGATGGTAGCCGGCTGATATTTTTCATAAATTGGCTTAATATTTAAATCGTAAAATGAGGCCTCTTCATTATTTTTGGGCGCAAAAATTGAAAATGGATCCGGGAAATCAATGTTATGATACTTTAAAAAACCTTCAACAAGAGTCTGATCTTTCAAAAAAACGGTTCGGGTACCACGGTGATAACTTTGCTCAATCAAATACGCTCTAAATGCATTACGTAGTAATTCGGAATTTTTTAAGCGCACTGACGAATCACCATACACGGTATCGGCACCCTTAACGATAAATGCGAACCGAATATTCTCCTTCAAAAGGATTGCGGCTTGGACTCGTTGTGTATCCGTGTCAAGTGAAAGTCCGTACTGGTTTGCTATACGATGAAGCTCGGCTTTAATCTCGTTTGCTTTTTTCGACGAGATCGCAACGGGTAAATTATCAGACCTTAAAGTCAACGGATCAAAAGGCGCGGGCCCCTGCCGCACCCCCGATTGCGGCGCGGGCGCAACTGTTGAACTAGGATGCGTTAGACGAGGTTGTGGGATACCCAACAACGGTGTTACTTGAACCATAAAACCCCTTTATGCAAAAAAAATTTGGAATATTTTTAATTTAACAGGGGCCAGTATAGGATGGCAATATCTTACGCCCTACCCACCCGCAACCCAAACACCGTGCCTTTTGGGGAGGTTTCGATGTTCCGAAGTATTAGCACTCGGCAAATCGGATGCAGTTGGTAATTTCATACGGAAGGTAGACCCAAAAGAATCGGTTTTTTGGACCTCAATAGTTCCGCCATGCGCATCTACTACTCTTTTTACAAAAAAAAGTCCTAAACCAGCATTTCCACTCGATGATTCCCCCGTACCGACCCCTGGCTGAAATAACGAATCCCGTACCACTTCGGAAATCCCCGGGCCTTGGTCAGCAACGTCTATCAAAATCCATCCCGGAACCGTAGAGATTGTCGTTGAAATTTCACTTTCGTCCGGTGAAAACCTAAGCGCATTCACCATCAAGTTAATAAGGGCCTGGGAAATATAGGCGGGAGTCCCTTTAATAGGGGGCATTGTGTCTGGAAATTGAACCGTTAATTTTATTTTTCTAACAAATCCCTCGTTATCACAAAGTTTGATTACCTGCTCCACAATTAGACGAAGATCGATCGGTGCATCTGTCCACATTATAGCCCCAGCATCCGCTAGAAGCGTCCTGCTTAGGTCATTAAGATGTTTGATATGTCCAAGCATATTTTGAACCGAATTTCGACTGGATTCAGATAGGGACGAATCCATTAATACTATCGAGCAAGCTGCTCTCAATGAAGTAAGCGGACTTTTCACTTCGTGCACAATTCCACGCATAATTGCACCTAAAGTTGCTTGTTGGGACAGGGATTGAATGAGCTCAGCTGATGTCTTGAGGTCTCTGTTTTGCAGCTCAGAGATTATTCTTAAATTTTTTTCTGAAATTGCGGTTTCTCGCAAAGTATTGTTGCTATGCACGAGTTTGTTTTCGTAGTCGCGATTTATCAAAAAATAGATCCAAGTTGCTGACATAAGCATAAAAAAAGTAGTCGATACGGCTAATATTCTAATTGATTTCAGTAAATCCTCCGATACCGAATAATGCGCCTCGATACACTTATACCCCGCCCATTCAAGTAATAAATATCCTAATATTGGTATTAAACTTGTATAAGTAATCCAAAATCGCTCATTATTGTCGTAGACTAACAATGGTAGTGGTGCCATTGCAAAAAGAAGATACTGCGCGCCTGCAGCCGGGCCTAAAATATCTGCACAAAGTGCGAAACTAACAGATGCTCCGGCAATCATAATAAATTTGGCGTATTTAAAGAGAAGTAGCTTATTTAATCCGATTGATAATCCAAACAAAAAGATTGTCCATAAAACAATAAAAAGAGGAATATACCACCCTTGCAAAGCAAATATCGGCACGTATGGAATTGCAAATATAATAAAAACAATGGTCAGCCTGAAGGCTAATTCATTTTTTCGATGCAAAACCGACAGTAATGTGGTTTCTTCTAAAAACGAGTTATTCAATTTAATTAAATCGTCCCATCAAACGATCGTTTAAACATGAGATACATCACCAAAAATAGCTCCATCGAGTTTACATATACCTCTGATTGTTCTTTCAGTATAAGATCGTCAAGCTGTCTCGATATCTGGCGCATTTTTGTAATTTGGGTGTCCCAATCATTAAATAAAAGCGACTGGACGTTAGTCAGCTCGCTTGCATAGTCACAAAAGTCGTCAATCAAACTAATATGCAAAATCAGCTTTTTTAATGTTTTACCCTGTTGACTGAGGTTTTCATTTTTTGATTTTTCTAAAATATCGACAGTGGTGATACCTAAACTGGCTGGATGGAAGTCGGATTCTGGCACATCGAAGATAGAGCGGGCCTCAAGTAAAGTGTTAAATACCTGTTTCATCGCATTTCGCCTTAAAATAAGAAGGCTTAATAGATCGAAAATTCTTGGAACTTCCTCAAAATATGTTAAAAAGAAATGATTTTTATATTCCTTTTTAACCAAAAACTGTTCAAAGTTATCTACAAAAGGGCTGCGCTTACCTGAATCTTGGGTGGTCTCTCGACAATTAGTGAGCTTTTCGTTGTAAAGTCGGTTAATTTCAAACGGATAAACGCTAGATAAATCGCCCTCTTTAAGCTCTCTTGGTGCGGTTGCGGCTGCGTTTGATGCGGCTGCATTTTTTTGGGAAATCGAAATTAGCTCGTCTAAAAAAATCAAATCATTTTCGATTGGCAAATCAAAATTATGAGTGGCTGCCAACTTTTGAACCAATAATCTTTCCAAATATCGTACGCATTTAATCATAATATTAGGATCCAATTGTTTAGAAATTGAATCTCGTGTGATACTTAAATCGTGAGGTTGTTCGTTCATATGGCAAGAGTAAGTTAATGAACCCATTACTTCCTGGTGAATTGCCTTAAATTCATTTTCGGAATCAGTTACTGGATTGCGCCCCAACAAATCGGTCAACTGGGCCATGGCGTCGCTCCAAACTCGTTGAGTGTAGTCAAATAGTTCGATATATATCCCGTGCTCGTAAACTTGAACATCACTCCTAGTTGATTCAACTTCAGCCTCGGTCATAAATGGGATTTTGGAAAAAATCTTAGTCATTTGCGCATCCTGAATATTGTCTGCGATGTCATCCCCACAGGCGATATGCAAGACCAAAATGTTTGAAATGTCATTTAATTTTCTAAACTGATCAATTGCAGATTGTTTAAAATTGGGATTTTTGATTTTTGAAATTGCGTAGCCAACAAGTGGATTCTGTGTGCGCTCAATTAACGCTCTAGTCCATGAAAATAGTTTCAAACTCCTGCCCGTGAAGGTAATCCCAGAAACTTTGCGCGCACGCTGAAGGTTTAACCTTAGTTTCGAAGCGATACTTTCGTATTCTGGAAAAAGGGGGCGCCCATTTTTGTCCATTAATATATTTTCTTTGTAAATAGACATGTCGTGAAGAACATTATAAGCCTCAGGTATGTATCTAACTGACATGTCTTTAATGGAGTCCGGAATTTCTTGATCAATCAATATTTTATGAAAATTTGTGAGAAGTTTTTCCATGATTTTTTTGCAAAAATCAGGTCGGCCCGAATGTATTTTCAAAATTTCCGAAAGAATGTTGTTGAAACGACTAGGATCTTGCTCCTTTAAATTCAAAAGACCCGAAAAATTACTAAGCGGATCGAACCCTCCCCCGAATACGGAATTTAAATTCTCCAACTTGGTGGAGATTATTCGTTTCATTATTTAGCCCCCGATAATTTGAAAAATCACACACATGAATTAAATATACCTTCAATAAAATATGAACCACTGCCCGTACCCGTTTTGTGTTGTAATTTTTGAATCCAAATAATAACGAAATATAAGGGTTGCCAAAAATAAACGTTTGGTATTGAGTCTTTACTGCGTGACAGGCACGTGTCCATGACACGATTGTTCAAGTGCCGTGGGAACAACTTTAGTATTGGATTTTACAATAAATTTTATGGTTCTGTAAGTACTATAACGGGCGCGACGGGTTATGTAATATATTTTCTTGGAATAGTAATCAACAAGACGGAAAACGTTTTCTTAGCAATTCGTGATTCAGCCTCATTAGCTAGATTGACAAATAGGTTTATACAATAGTTGGGCTTAAACGGATTGGATTGGCTGCTAGAATTCTTAAGGGATAAAAAGCGATTTGTTATCCACTCCCACCATTACCCCCATCCTCCTCCCGTCCCCGCAGCGGGATCTCGGGCAGGAACACCAGTACCACGATTAAGGCCACAGCGATGCTAACCATTGCCGTGCTGAAAATGTGGCTCATGGCGCTACCAAAGCCGGTTTGGATGGTGTACATAAAATCAGGAAACGAATCCAGTAGCCCCTCTCGGATGCTGGGGTCAACGCTGTTAAACATTCGGATTAAATGGGCCTGGGTTTCGGGGGTTAACGAACTTTGTAGGATATTGGGTGTTAGGTGGTCAAATGGAGATCCGGGGAAGGCCTCCATCATCAGCGTTACAAACGAATGGCCGTTTAATAGCTTTACAACCCGACTCATCTCGGTGTTTAACACCCCGCCCATCATAGCGGTTCCGATGGCGCCGCCTAAGCTTCTAAATAATTGAACCCCACCCGTAACTTCCCCTAATCGACGGGAATCAAAGGCATTTTGTGCCACAATTTGAAACGTTGGAAATGTTGCGCCTAATCCGATTCCTAAAATTGCCATTTGAATCATCAGTCCAAGTTGGGTGGAGGTGTCATCGATTCGGGTTAAACCCAACAGTCCCAACACTGCGATGCCCATTCCAATTACGATCACGCGCTTGTATCGACCGGTTCGACTGATCAGTTGTCCGCATGCCGCCGATGATGCCACCAACCCCAACATCATCGGGGCGACCACCATGCCGGCCTGGGTTGGGGATAACCGAAGGACGCCCTGGGAAAATAACGGGATAAACATAATCGATCCAAACATTGCAATTGCGATTAAAAAATTACCCACGATTGCAACCGAATACGAGCGATTAAAAAATAACCGAAATGTCATGATGGGATTGGCCGCTTTGCGCTCTACAAATAAAAATGTGATAAATCCCGCAAACGACACCATATACAACCCCACGGTTTGCCATGCCCCCCCTGTTAATCGACTGGACACAATCGCCACTAACAACGGCACCAATGTAACAATTAAAGCCCCAGCACCTGCCCAATCCACTTGCCGCAAATCGCCCCCAATGCGACGGACGGGCAATGCCTTTGCAACCAACCACAACGCCAATGCGCCCAATGGTAAATTAATAAAAAATACCCATCGCCACGACGCGATGTGGGTAATCCACCCGCCCAAAAACGGGCCCAAAATACTGGAGATTGCGTAGGCCGCGCCAATGTATCCCTGATACTTTCCGCGGACCGCTGGTGGAAATAAATCCCCGATCGCGGCCATGGCGCTCACCATCATGCCCCCGCCACCGATTCCCTGTAACACGCGGCAAAATATTAACTGACCCATCGATTGCGATAGTCCCGACAAAACCGATCCCACCAAAAATAATAGAACCGCAACCAAATACACAAAGCGCCGTCCCAAAATATCCGACAGTCGCCCCACAATCGGAACCGACACCGTTGCGGCCAACATGTACGCCGAAAACACCCAGCTGAGATGCGACACGCCGTTTAAATCCCGCAGTACTTGGGGCATTGCAGTGGATAAAATTGTCTGATCCAACGACGACAACATGATGGTGGTCATAATGCCAACTAAGATTGGCCATTTGGATTGCGTTGCGGGTTCCATAGGGGCGCCCATTGTATCATCACCTCGACACAGGAGCTATCCATCCGGAATAATAGCCAGACTTTCATGACCGGATTGATCATTTTACTATTGCTAACGCTAAACGGAATTTTTGCCATGGGCGAAATTGCAATGGTGTCGTCTCGAAAAACCCGTCTAGAAGACCGGGCCAAACGAGGTAACCCCGGGGCAATTGCGGCGTTATCGTTGTTGCAGCACCCCGAGCGGTTGCTATCTACGGTGCAGGTTGGTATTACCACCGTCAGTATTATCGCCGGCGCATTTGGCGGTGGCGAGCTTGCCCATCAAGTGGCCCGCCATCTTCAGTTTTCGGCCATTCCATCAGGGATTTCAGAATTTATTGCCATGGCGTTAGTAGTCGGATCAATTAGTTTTTTGTCGTTGGTGTTCGGCGAACTGGTGCCCAAATCCATTGCGCTGAACAATCCTGAACGGGTCGCGGTGTTGGTGGCCCCGCTTTTGGTGGCAATCGCCACGGTGACGCAGCCGCTTATTCGGCTATTAACGGTGATTACAACGTCGATATTAAAACTTCTGGGTATCACCAACAACGGCCCGGTTCCTGTTAGTGAAGAAGAGTTTAAATTGATGATCGAAGAGGGGGTTCAGCACGGGGTAATCGAGCAGCAAGAATCGGAAATGTTAAAAGGAATTTTCCGGTTTGACGACCGAAAGGCCCAATCCATCATGACCCATCGACAGCAACTGGTTTGGGTTAATTTACAAGAAACAACCGCCGATAACCGTATCAAAATTCTATCATCTAAATTTACAAAGTTTTTGGTTTGTGATGGGGACTTGGACCAGCTAAAGGGCTTGTTGTCGATCAAAGATTACATTAATGCGCTTGAATCCACGCCAACTCCGGCCATTGAACCCTTGGTTACCCCCGTTATTTTTATTCCCGAGAATATGACTGGAATTAAAATTTTAGAAAAATTCCGTCAGCAAAAACGGTACGTCGGGGTTGTGTTAAACGAACATGGGGCCATCGAAGGCATGATTACCTTACACGATTTAATTGAAAGTATCGTGGGCGACTTGCCCGAAATTTACGACACAGACCCCGTGCCGGTGGTGCAGCGTGACGATGGCTCTTGGTTGGTGGAGGGGTCGTTGCTGCTTGACGAGTTAAAGGATACGTTAGCCATCGATGCCTTTGATAACGACGACCGAAGCTATTCGACCCTGGGTGGATTGATGATGGATCAATTAGACAAAATCCCCACGGAAGGGGATCGGTTTACTGCTTGGGGATATCGATTTGAGGTCGTTGATATGGATGGACGTCGGGTTGATAAGGTACTAATTCAACAGGAAACGTCATCGAATTCAAACCAAGAGGAGCAATCAGAATGATCGTGGTAACGGGTGGTGCAGGGTTTATTGGCAGTGCGGTTGCATGGCGCCTTAACCAAGAGGGAATGCGCGATATTCTAATTGTGGATCAACTTAAAACATCAGAAAAATGGCGAAACCTGGTGGGGTTGTCGTATGACAACTATATTCAAAAAGAAGATTTTTTAGAAATGGTGCTGGACAATACCTTGCCAAAGGGAATCGAGGCCATTGTTCATATGGGGGCCTGTTCGGCGACAACCGAAACCGATGGCGACTATTTGATGGAAAATAATTTTCGTTACACCCAAATTTTGGCTGACTGGGCAATCAAAAAGAATGTACGGTTTATTTATGCCAGCAGTGCCGCAACCTACGGGGATGGTCACCAGGGGTTTGACGACGATATTGAAAAATTACCCAATTTAAAGCCGATCAATCGGTATGGATATTCCAAGCATTTTTTTGACCTGCACGCCCATCGTCACGGCATGCTTGACCAAATTGTGGGGCTTAAATTTTTTAACGTATTTGGTCCAAATGAAGCCCATAAAGGTGACATGCGAAGTGTGATTAATAAAGCCCACTCTGAAATTTTATCAACCGGACGTATTCGGCTGTTCAAATCCCATCGTTCGGATTACCGAGATGGCGAGCAACAGCGTGATTTTATTTATGTCAAAGATGTAGTAGATGTCATTTTGGAATTGATTTACAACCGAAAAGTAAATGGGATTTTTAATTTGGGGACTGGGCGTGCCCATAGTTGGAACGATGTCGCGATTGCCTTGTTTCATGCCTTGGATCGCCCAGTCGCGATAGACTACTTTGATATGCCTGCCACACTACGCAATCAGTACCAATATTTTACAGAGGCCAACATGGACAAACTGTCCGCTGCATTTCCCAATTTGTCGTTTCGAAGTCTAAACGACAGCATTCGGGACTATGTTGTGCATTACCTAAACCGAGGGGTTGGGCTTTAACCTGTTCCGATCCAGGCATGGGGCTGGTATGATACGGTCATACCACCACTTAAGGAGTGCCTTGTGAAACAAACGATTCGGTTTGAAATTATCGTAACTTTTCACCGCAAGCGGTTTAAAGCCATTTCTCCGGCTTTTCCAACCTGCCAAGGCACAGGGGAAACCGAACAACTGGCGATTGAAAAGCTGAATCAATCCATCGCAAAACGAATTGCGGATATGGCCAAGTCGGCATTGACCAATATGGTTAACAAGGGCGCGATTTCCGCTGAGCCCGTCGAACGAAAAAATCCAACGGCAGGGATGCGGCACGTGTATCAGATTGATCCTGGTGTATTTGGCGGTGCCAACAAGCCTGCCCGATTGGCGTACCCCAGTGATAAAACCCGCTATGTCGTGCCTCCCGAACAAGATGTTCGACGCTTGTTTTCTCAGTTTCAACCCGATGGATTTGGTTCCCAATCTTCACTGTCCGATGACTCGGATGACTACGACAACGAAGGGATGAGCTTTGGATTTCCGCTCAATTTGAATTAATCATGACACAGCCTAGTTTATTTGAAATTCGCCACAGCGCGTCGCACGTGCTGGCCCAAGCCGTGTTGAGTTTATTTCCCGATGCCAAGCTTGGCATCGGGCCCGCGATTGACGAGGGATTTTATTACGATTTTGAGTTGTCCCGCGCATTAACCCCAGAAGATCTTATTGCAATTGAAGAAAAAATGAAGGTGATTATCGCCGAGGATCAGCCCTTTTCCACATTTAAATTAGATCGCGCCCAAGCGCTGACCCATCAAGCGCACCAACCCTACAAACTCGACATTATTAACGACCTTGATTTGCCCGACTATTCGTTTTACCAGAACGGCCCATTTATCGATCTATGTCGGGGGCCGCACGTGACGTCTACCCGTCAAATTGGGGTGGTGAAGCTGCTTAAGGTGTCGGGTGCATACTGGCGTGGATCTGAAAAAAACAAGATGCTTCAGCGCATCTATGGTACCGCATTTCATACCGAAAACGAATTAGCGGATTACCTCCATCGACTTGAGGAAGCCGAAAAACGTGACCATCGCGTGTTGGGTAAAGCGTTGGACTTATTTAGCATTCAAGACGACATTGGACCGGGGTTGATTTTGTGGCATCCCAAAGGGGCTCGAGTTCGGTCGATTATCGAGGATTTTTGGCGTGCGGAGCATTTTAAAGCGGGTTACGAATTACTTAATACCCCCCATATTGGCCGGGCAACCCTATGGGAGACGTCGGGGCACTTGTCGTTTTACAACGAAAACATGTATGCCAACATGGAAGTGGACGGGCAACACTATTATCTGAAGCCAATGAACTGTCCGTTTCACGTGAAAGTTTATCAAAACAAACAATGGTCTTACCGAGACCTTCCGTTGCGATTGGCCGAGTTGGGTACCGTTTACCGATACGAGCGAAGTGGTGTGTTGCATGGGTTGATGCGGGTTCGGGGATTTACCCAAGATGATGCGCATATTATCTGCACCCCCGACCAAGTGGAATCTGAAATTGCCGATGTCTTAAGCCTTTGTTTTGGCATGTTATCTCGGTTTGGGTTTAATACGGTTAAGGTGTTTTTATCCACCCGCCCCAAAGAAAAATATGTTGGGGATTTGGATCGGTGGGAAAAATCAGAAGAAGCGCTTCGAAACGCGATCGTGGCCGCCGGCTTACCGTTTGAAGTGGACGACGGCGGGGGGGCGTTTTATGGCCCTAAAATCGATATCAAAATTCAAGATGCCATTGGTCGAGAATGGCAGTGTTCGACGGTTCAATTTGATTTTAACCTGCCCGACCGATTTGATATGACCTATGTTGGGTCAGATGGTCAAAAGCACCGCCCGTACATGATTCACCGGGCATTGCTGGGGTCGATCGAACGTTTTTTTGGAATTTTGGTCGAGCATTACGAAGGCAAATTTCCAACGTGGTTGGCCCCCATTCAGCTTAAATTGGTTAGTATTAATCAAGACCTTGGGGACCGATGTTACGACATCCGAAACCAACTTCGCCAAAAAGGATTTCGTGTTGACGTGGATGCATCCGATGCCAAGTTGGGCTACAAAATTAGGCAAGCCGTCAGCGAAAAGGTGCCCTTTATTGGGGTGATTGGCAAACAAGAAGCTGCAAACGGAACGGTGTCGATTCGAGGGCGAGACGGGGATCTGGGCCCCAAAACGGTGGATGAACTGATCGACCTATTATCGACCCAATGAAACGACGTATTTTAGTTACCAGCGCGTTGCCATACGCAAACGGCGACATCCACCTTGGCCACCTTGTGGAAACCATCCAAACTGACATTTGGGCTCGGTTTCAGCGACTCCGTGGCAACGAGTGTGTGTACATTTGTGCAGATGATACCCATGGCACCCCCATTATGATTTCGGCCCTACAAAAAGGGGTATCACCCGAGGTGATGGTTGCCGATGTGTACGCCCGACACGTGGCGGATTTTAGTCGATTTAACATCCAATTTGATCACTATTCCAATACCAACATTCCAGAAAACGAGGCCTTGGCCCAATGGGTGTATACCCAAGCCGTAGCAGCGGGTGTTGTGCGTACAGACTCCATTTCGCAGTCATTTTGTCCCAACGATCAGTTGTTTTTGCCTGACCGAATGATTCGGGGCACCTGCCCAACTTGTAGTGCGCCGGACCAATACGGTGATGCCTGCGAAAAATGTGCCGCAACCTATTCTCCCACCGACTTGATTGCGTCACGCTGTGCCCATTGTGGCACCCCACCTATTTTAAAAGAATCCGTTCATTATTTTTTTAAATTAGACGCCTTTCGAGAGTCGATTCAAACCTGGTTAAACGGTGGACACGTCCAACAGTCTGTGGCTAATAAATTAAACGAGTGGTTTGAGGCGGGCTTAAAGGACTGGGATATTTCGCGGGATGCGCCGTATTTTGGATTTAAAATTCCAGGTACCAGCGATAAATATTTTTATGTTTGGCTTGACGCCCCCATTGGATATATCGCGGCCACACAGGAATGGGCTACCCAATCGGGCACCGACTGGGCGTCCTATTGGAAAAATCCCGACACCGAAATCCATCATTTTATTGGTAAAGATATTTTATATTTCCACACGTTGTTTTGGCCCGCGCTTCTTGAAGTGGGCGGGTTTTGTTTGCCAAAAAAGGTTCACGTTCATGGATTTTTAACGATAAACGGGGAAAAAATGTCAAAAAGTCGGGGCACGTTTATCAACGCTTCAGCGTTTGCGGATCATTTTAATCCCGAAACGTTGCGGTATTATATTGCATCGAAATTGAGTAACGGTATCGACGATATTGACCTGAATTTTGAAGACTTTGTGTTTAAAGTAAACGCTGAGGTGGTCAATAAAATAGTAAACATTGCCAGCCGACTGGGGTCCATTGTGACCAAATCATGTGGCGGACGGTTAAGTGAGCCCGATCCAATTGGGGCCCGATTGTTACAGGAAATTGAAGCCGCAGCGCCGGGTATCGCCGCACATTTTGAAGCGGTGGATACCCAAAAAGCAACCCGGGAAATTATGGCTTTAGCCGACAAGGCCAATCAGTTTATCGATAGCCAAGCGCCTTGGAGTGTGGCCAAATCCGATCCAGATGCGGCCCGTCAGATTGCCACCAGCGGGTTAAATGCACTGAGGGTATTGTCGATCTACCTTAAACCCATTATCCCAAGCATCGTGGCCGGAATTGAAACCTTTTTAAATATTCCAGCCCAAACCTGGGATGACATCCCGAAACTGATTTGTCACCACCCAATCCACCCGTATCAACACTTGGCCCAACGATTGGACATGGCGCAGGTGACAGCCTTTTTAAACCGAAATACAGCAACCTAATCCAATGAATCGGCTATTTCAATACCTAAAAGGTCACCAGGTTCACCTCAACACTGCCATTTTGTGTAGCATCATTAACAAACTGTTTGATTTGATGCCCCCATTGCTGGTTGGTTGGATTATCGACACCGTTCGGGGCACGCCCCCCCATTGGATGACGCTGATTACCGGTGATGTAACCCCGTTTAATTTGGCCACCCTTTTGTCGGGGCTGGCGGTGGTTATCTTTGCATTCGAAAGTCTGTTTCAGTGGGCTTACCAATATGGATTCATGACGTTGGCACAGGCGGTTCAACACGACATCAGGGTTCGGCTTTACGCCCATTTGCAAACCCGAGAAATGGCCTTTTTTGAATCCCATCGATTAGGAAATACCTTGTCGCTACTGAATGACGACGTTAACCAGCTGGAGCGCTTTTTAAATACAGGACTAAACGATCTGATTCAGCTGGGCGTGTTGATGGGGGTGTCGGGCGCCATATTATTTGGAATTTCTTGGCAACTTGCCATTGTTGGGGTGATGCCGATTCCGATTATTATCGCTGGGAGTTTGGCCTATCAACGAATGCTGTCCCCGCGATACAAAGCGGTTCGAGCAAGCGTAGGGGCGTTAAATAGCCGGTTAGAAAACAATCTGTCGGGGATGATGGTCATTCAAAGTTTTACGGCAGAATCGATCGAAACCGAACGGGTCAGTTTCGCGTCGATGGACTATCGAACCCAAAACACAAAGGCCATTCGGTATAGCTCGGCCTACACACCGGTAATTCGGATGGCGGTCGTTTTGGGTTTTGCCGGGGTTTTGATGGTGGGTAGTTATTGGGTGTTAACCGGATCGGGGGTGCTAACCGTTGGTGAATTGGTGTTGTTTGCCATGATGACCGAGCGCTTGCTGTGGCCGCTGACCCGATTGGGGGCCACATTGGATGACGTTGAACGCGCAAAGGCCAGTATCAAACGGCTGTTTGAGTGTTTGGACACGCCCAGCTCCATTCGGGAGCAGGCCACCCCAGTGACCCAACCGGTGACAGCAGGGGGTATTTCGTTTGAAGCGGTTCAATTTGCATATCCGATCAGTACAGAAATTCCCATTTTAAAAAAATTAACCTTAACCATTAAGCCCGGGCAAACCATCGGAATCGCAGGTCGTACGGGATGTGGAAAATCCACTCTGATCAAATTGCTGATGCGATTTTACGACCCTGTGTCTGGCCGAATTACAATTGACGGGGTTGATAGCCGCGCTTTTTCACTTAAAACACTTCGGGAAAGTATTGCGTTGGTTAGTCAGGACGTCTATTTGTTTCATGGAACGATTTACGAAAATATCGCGTACGGAAACCCAGCCGCATCGATGGACGCGGTGAGTCGTGCCGCAACACTGGCAGAGTTTCACACCTTTGTATTGGGACTGCCCGACGGATACCAGACCATTGTGGGCGAGCGGGGGATTCGGTTGTCGGGTGGCCAGCGCCAGCGGTTAAGTATTGCCAGGGCGATTCTGAAACAGGCCCCCATTATGGTGTTCGACGAAGCAACCAGCGCCGTGGACACCGAAACCGAAAAAGCCATCCAAGACAATTTAGATCGCCTGATTGACGGAAAAACGGCGGTGATCATCGCGCACCGGTTGTCCACCATTCGACATGCTGATTGTATTTTTGTACTTGACGATGGTGAGGTGGCAGAACATGGCACCCACGACGATCTGATCGCGCGCCCCAACGGTATTTATGCCGACTTGTGGCATACCCAAATTGGCCAACACCCACACTAGGAGCCCCAATGAAACTGACCATCTTGATTCCATGCTACAACGAGCGCAACACCATCCAAAACGTGCTGAATCGAATCCACGCAGTTCCCCTTAATTGGGAAAAAGAAATTATTGTGGTTGACGATTACTCAACCGACGGTACCCGCGATTTATTAATGCACCCTGAAATCAAGGCGAAAATTACACACCTGGTGTTTCAGCCTCATAATATGGGAAAGGGTGCCGCCTTAAACGCCGGGCTATCTAAGGCAACAGGGGACGCATTAATCATCCAGGATGCCGATTTAGAGTACAATCCCAACGACTATCCCAAGTTATTAAAACCCATAGAAGATGGGGTCGCAGAGGTGGTTTATGGGTCTCGATTTTTGTCTGGGGATTGCCACCGGGTGCTGTATTTTTGGCATGCTGTCGGCAATAAAGTATTGACGCTTTTTTCAAACATGATGACCAATTTGAATCTAACCGACATGGAAACCTGTTACAAAGTAATGATCCGAAAAATATACACGCAACTTCAGATCGAAGAAAAACGCTTTGGTGTTGAGCCTGAGCTAACAGCAAAAATTGCCAAATTAAAGGCGATTATTTACGAAACCGGCATCAGTTATTACGGACGCACGTATGCCGAGGGTAAAAAAATTAACTATAAAGACGGGTTTAGTGCCCTTCGCTGTATCATCAAATACAACCTACTGAGGTAACCGATGTTTAAAAAACATTTTACGCTGTTTTATTCGTTGCTGTTTGTTTTTATTGTGGGCAGCTGGCCCTTTGTGGGGTTTCCTTTGACGGATGGCGACATCGCCCACTGGACCGGAATTGCCAAAGAAATTCAAGTTAATGGTAATTTTTTAACCTCCGCCCACGACCAAAGTCACGGTCCATTTTTAGCATGGACAAGCGGTATCCTTAGCCGGCTTCATCCCGATGCGTTTTATCTGTACAACTTATCAAACCTGCTATGCGGGGTTTTGGGCATAATGTGGATCTATTATTTTGCATTAAAAAATTGGAAAAACAAAAAAATTGCCAATTTATCTGTGGTTTTGGCCAGTACGAGTGTGGTGTGGTTATACCTATCCAGAACACCAATGTACGATTGGCCGGCGGCGGTCTTTTTGTTTGGGTTTATGGTGCATTATGTCGCCTACGTACGGGATAAAAGTTGGATCCATTTTTGGATTGCGATTGCGAGTGTTGCAATTGGTGTGACGGCGCGGTTCTCGATTGTGCTGGGGTTGTCTGGTATTTTTATTGCCCTGTCTCCACTGACGCTCCGGCGAACCATTCCCCAAATGGTATGGGACGGCTTGGTTATCGTTGGGTTGGGCGCTGCAGCCTTAACCCCGTGGCTTTATTATCAACACATAACCCATGGCCCCACCTTTATGGAGATATTTTTATACGATAACGTTGGGCGATACATTAAAGAGCCTGGTAACGCACCCATTTATCGAGATTACTATGGGTTTTTCTTATACGTGATCGTGGGGTTGTTGCCACATTCGTTTTATTGGCTTGCATCATTGTTTCAAAAAGGCAGTTTGTCCCGCCTAAAACACGACCCAGAGCTTCGAATTTTGGTGGCGGGGTGGTTGCCTTGTTTATTGGCATTTTCCTTTTCTGGTCATGTTAAATTGGGACGCTATATCGCGTATGTATTTCCGATGATTTTTTTATTTTTGGGATACTCGTTGATTCAATACGACCTGGATCGCGTCCGGTATCGAAAAATTGCGGGTCGGATGACCGCGTTCGTTGCGGTGGTAATGGCAATTCTGTTGGCCTTGGTTGCCAAACAAAACCCTGCCGAAGTCGCCCAAAGTCCATTTTTTGCCATTTCTGCAATATTGTTAGTGGTCGGAACACTGGTTGTTGCGTGGGTTTCAACCGCTAAATTTTGGACCATTCTCCGCGACCATCCCCATCGCCTTCTGCCGATTTATGCCATTATTTACTTGGCATTTTTTAGTAGCCTAGCATGGGAATATTCCCACGCACCGTTCTTAACGCCGGTCCGCGATGAGATTCGGGGTACGGTTGCGCCGTTGTAAAACCTAAGCCATGAGAAGTGGTTCAATTTCTCAGTCGTTTAGACACCGGGTTACCGGGGATATTGCCGCCCTTCTTGGGGTAATCGGATTTTGTTATGCCGGGTTGTTTTATTGGTTGACCGATTTAAAAAGTCTTTATTTACCTGGAATTTTTATCGGAATCTCTTTGGTAATGGCGGGTTACTATGTACGGGTCAAACAATCTAAATTGGCAATTGTTTGGCTGATTGGGTGCACTAACCTTGCGGTTCTGCATTATGCCATGACTTTGGGCGGGGCGACTGGCATCCATTATTTTTCATTTGCGTGCGCAACGTTGCCATTTGCATTTTTTACAAGCAATAGGCGATTGTCAATTGGTATCAGTGCCGGAATATCACTTGTCGTGTTTTTATGGGTATCTATTGGATTTTATTACCCGGGGCAGCCGATCGATTTAGGCGCCCAGGTCAATCACATCATTAGAATCGTCACTGGGGTTTCGAGTTTTATTATTGTTTGTGCTGCATTGGGCAGTTATTCGTATGTTGCCGATACGGTGGTTAACCATTTGGATCATCATGCGCTGGTTTTATCAACATTCGCCATGGAACTCCACCAAACCAACCAAAGCCTAACCACCGCGTTACAAGAAGTGCAACACCAGGCCACATTGGGCGCCGTTACCCGGGGCATCATGCACGAGGTGGCGGGGCCAATCACGGCCATTCAATCCAG
>JACCDX011162812.1_pt1 | contig 18160 bp, 9 predicted proteins | sample 7449681 | NCBI WGS metagenome assembly JACCDX01 (sample SAMN15323450, study PRJNA562643) | freshwater metagenome | isolation source: river surface water | place: USA:Blue River Watershed | collected 2017-08-18
AGGCCAGGCCGGCGGCCAGGTCGGCAGCGGTTGCTTGCAGCTCGGGGGCGGAGTCCAGCAGGGCGGGGGCTGTCGCGTGGTAGGTGAGACAGGCGAACTGCAGGTCGCCACCGCGCACCAGGGCGTCGTGGGCCTGGCGGGCTTCGAAGATGCTGTCTTCGACCGGGCCACCCCAGTGTTGGGTGGCAATGGCGTAGACGTGGCGAGCGGTGGCCGTGGCCACGATGTATTGCCTTGCCTCGCCCACCCGCACCGCATGGCGAGCCATGGCGCGGGCCTCGCGGTAGGCGCCCAGCCGCGACGCCAGGACCAACGGGATGGCGAGCGAGGCCGCACGCACCAGCGCCGGGTTGGGGCCCTGTGCCATCCACAGTTGCCGGCTCGCGACAGCCAACCACACATAGACCGCTGGTGCGCACTGCAAGCTGGGGATCAGCAGGCGATCGAGCAGTTTTGCCACGGCCACGCTGGTGGGGTCTGTGGCCTCGGCCTGCGTCAGGTCGCGGTCGGCATGGGCCTCGATGAGGTCGGGGTGACAGTCGCGTTGCAGGCCAAGCAAAGTGCTTTGCAGGTCTTGCGCGATGTTGTCGGGCACGGCGTGGCCGAGGTCGGCAAGCGTCTGGGTGCCAAGGGCGACGGCCTCGGGGCCGCGTGCGCGGTGCGTCAGGCTGGAGACCTGCAGGCCGATGTTGTCGACCCGGCGCAGCACGGGTGGCGCCAGGTTTTGCAGCAGGGCGAAGGCGGCATCTGCGGCATCGAGCTGGCCGAGGTTGTAGCGGGCCAAGTGAAGCTCGCACGCCAGTGACGTGCGCAACGCATTTGCGGTGTCATCGTGGACCCCGGGCATCAGCGGCGGCAGCAGCGAGAGGGCAGCGTCACAATAGGCCGCAGCGCTGTCGTGGTGTACTTGCCTGACTTGGGTGGCAGCACCCAGCAGCAAGGCCGCAACGGCCAGGCGTTCTGTCGGCTCGGTGATGAGGGGCAGCGCCTGCAGGCATTGTTCAGCGGCCAATGTCTGGTGGGTGGCGATGTCGCGCAGCCGACGTGCCAGCTCCAAGTGCCGCTGTTGCCGTGCCTCGGGCGCCAGGAGCGCGAGTGTGGCCTGTTGCACCCGGTCGTGACGGAAGCGCCAGGTGAGCTCGGCACCGTCCATCTGCTTGATCAGGCCTTGGTCGAGCGCCGGGGCGGCAGCACCTTGCAGATCGGCCATGCTGGCATCGCAAGCCAGCGCCAGCACATCCAGGGGCAACTCGCCACCCAGGCAGGCCATGTCGCGCAACAAGGCCTGGGTGTCGTCTGGCATGGCCTTGAGTCGGGTTTGCAGCAGCTCCAGCACGTCGTGCTGGCTGACGTGCTTGGCGATGTCGCTGGCTTGCCATTGCCAGCCGTTGACGTCCAGACTCAGCAGTTGCTCACGGCGCAGGGCGTTGACCAGCTCTACCGTGTCAAAGGGGTTGCCGCCGGTGCGCGCAGCGATCGCCTCGGTGAGGCTCAGCGTTTGCTGTGGCGGCAGGCGCAGCATGCTGGCCAAGAAGTCGTTGAGGTCGGTTGCGGGCAGGTTGGCCAGGAGGATGGTTTGAGGGCCATGCGGCAGCTGGGCCCATTGGGACAGCCGGCCGCTCAGGGCGTGGGTGGCATCGACCTCCCCTTGGCGGTAAGCGCCCACCAGGAGCAGGCCGCGCAGGTGCTTGTCGGCCACCAGCGCATCCAGCGTGCGCAGCGCAGGGGCGCCAGCCCATTGCAGGTCGTCGATGAACATCACCAGTGGGCGGGTAGGGCTGACGACTTGGCGCATCAGCGCCACGATGGCCTGGGTGACGCGGGCCTCGGCCAGCATGGGGTCTTCGCTGGGGGCCGTGGGCACCTGTTGCCCCAGCAGGACGCCGAACTCGGGCAGCATGTCGGTGATCAGGTGAGCCTGTGGACCCAGCACGCCGATCAACTGCTGACGCATGCGCTGGAGTTCATGCTCGGACTCCGACATCACCAGGCGGCCCAGCGCCCGCAGGGCCAGTCGCAGTCCGTCGGCGCCTGCATCCTGTCGCAGTTGGTCGAACTTGGCCGAGATGAACCAGCCACGGCGCTCAGTGACCAGTGGCCGCAGGGTGTTGATCAGTGCAGTCTTGCCCACGCCGGGCGCGCCAGCCACCAGCACGGTGCGCTGAGCGGTGTGCAGCGTGCGCTCCAGCGCGTCGGCCAGCTGTTGTTGCTCGTGATCGCGCCCGGTCAGGCGGCCTGGCGGCGTGAGCCAGTCGGGGTGATCATGTTGTCCGGCCTGAAAGCTCGTGGGCCAGCTGTGCTGTGCTTGCAAGTGGTTGCGCAAAGCCTTGAGGTCGACGAGCAAGCCTTGCGCGCTTTGGTAGCGGTCATCGGGCGATTTCTCAAGCAACCTGGCGACCACGGCCGCGAGCGCCGCAGGTGTGTCGGGCAACAGGCGGCGCAAATCGGGCGCGGGCTCGGCCAATTGCTGGTGGATGAGCGTGAGCGGGTCGTCGCTCTGAAACGGCGGTTGCCCAGCGATGGCGGCGAACAAGGTGCAGCCCAGCGCATACAGGTCTGCGCGGTGGTCGATGCCCACGCCGCTGCGGCCCGTCTGCTCCGGGGCGCAGTAGGTCAGGTCGAGTGCGAGTTGGCGGTGGTGCACAAAGCCCTGCAGCTCTTCGGCCGAGGTCGAGGCGCGTTCAAAGCCTGTGAGCATCGCCGGCGGGGCATCGGCTGACCACAGGACGTTGACCGGCTGGATGGCACGGTGTTGAACGCCGTGCAGGTGCAGCAGGCTGAGCGCGCGGGTCAGGTCGTGGGCCAACGACAGCCAGTCGGATGCACTCAGTGCCCCGTGGTCGCGCAGGCGATCGGCAAGTGTCGCGGCACTGGGCGGGCGCTTGAGACAGACAGCGGCGCCAGATTGTCTGACCAACTCGGCCAGACGCTCATTGACGGTGTTGGGTGCGGCTTGGGTGGCGGGCATGGTGCAGGCTTCAGCGAGCGGTGCTCGTCACGGGATGGGGTTGCAGGGTGTCGAGCCATTGCGAGGCGAACTCGTCCGCAGGCATGGGGCGGGCCATCAGGTAGCCTTGGGCCAGGTCACACTGGTGTGCCTCCAGGAAGCAGCGCTGCGCCACGGTCTCAACGCCTTCGGCCACCACCTTCATGTTCAGCGAGTGGGCCATGGCGATGATGGCGCGCACGATGGCGGCATCGGGTTCGCGATCGGTCACCCCGCTGACGAAAGAGCGATCGACCTTGAGCACATCGATGGGGAAGCGCCGCAGGTAGCTCAGGCTGGAGAAGCCGGTGCCAAAGTCATCCAAGGCCAGCGTGGCCCCCAATGTCTTGATCTGCTGCAGGGTGTTGATGACGACCTCGGTCTGCTGGGCCAGCAGGCTCTCGGTCAGCTCCAGCTCCAGCCGGTGGCCAGGCAGGTCGGCATCGGCGAGGGCCCGCTTGACCAGCGCGGGCAGGTCATGCTGGCGGAACTGGCGCGCTGAGACGTTGACGGCGACATGCAGGGGCACGTGGGTCTTGCGGCTCCAGGTCCTGAGCTGTGCGCAAGCCGTGCGCAGCACCCAGTCCCCAATGGGCAGGATGAGGCCGGTTTCTTCGGCCACGGGGATGAACTCGGCCGGCGAGACCATGCCCATGCTGGGGTGCCGCCAGCGCAGCAAGGCTTCGGCGCCCACCAGTTGCCCGGTGCGCAGGTCGAACTTGGGCTGGTAATGCAGCTCGAACTGTTGGCGCTCGAGTGCGCGGTGCAGCGCCTGCACCAGCACTTCGCGCTGCCGCGAATGCTCACGCATCGCGTGGTTGTAGAACTGGAAGCCGTTGCGGCCCTCGCTCTTGGCCCGGTACATGGCCATGTCGGCCTGCGTGAGCAGCGACTCTGACGTGTCGCCATCTTGCGGGTACATGCTGACCCCGAGGCTGACGCTGGCGTGCAGGATCTGCCCGTCGACTTGGAAGGGCGTGCCCATGGCGTCGATCACCTTCTGCGCGCCAACCTTGGCATCTGTGTCTTTGCTGATGCCCGGCAGGATGATCACGAACTCATCGCCACCAATGCGGGCCACGGTGTCGGACTCGCGAACCGTCGCTCGCAGCCGCTGTGCCAGTGCGCACAGCAGGCCATCGCCCACCTTGTGCCCATGGGTGTCGTTGACATACTTGAAATGGTCCATGTCCAGCCACAGCACGGCCACGCATTCGCGGCGCCGTTTGGCCTGGGCGATGGCCTGTGCAAGCCGGTCGTGCAGGGTGGCGCGGTTGGGCAGTCCGGTGAGCACATCGTGGCTGGCCTGGTGGGCCAGGTTCTGTTGTTGATTCACCGTGTCAGAGACATCGTTGAGCACGCCCACATAGTGGGTGAGCGCGCCTTCCTCACTCTGTACAGGTGAGACGTGGAACCTGTTCCAGAACAAGCCGCCGTCCTTGCGGTAGTTGCGCACGAGGGCGTGACCCTCTTTGCCCTGGCGCACGGCCTCGCTGACGCCTTGCAGGTCGATCTGATCCCAGTCGTGGCGGTGCAGGAAGCGCGGGTTGAGCCCCAGCACCTCCTCGCGGGGGTAGCCCGTGATGCGCTCGAAGGCCGCGTTCACGTACTGGATGGGGTGATCCGGCTTCGTCCAGTCGGTGATCATGATGCCGTTGAAGGCCGATTCGATCGCGCGGTTGCGAACCTTCAGCGACAACTCAGTTTCTTTGTGGGCCTGGATCTCTTGCGTCAGCTTGGTGCTCTTGACCTCCACGGTGTCTTCCAGGCTGCGCATTTGGGCAGCCAATGCACGGCTCATGCCCCACTTGGCGAGCAGGGCACGGGCAAGCTGCTGCACCTCGATGGCATCGAAAGGCTTCTTGAGCACCAGCAGCCGGTCGCGCGTGTCGAGGCGCTCCAGCACCGATTCCCAAGAGCGCTCGCTGTAGGCCGTGCAGATCACCACCTGCAGCTCGGGGTCGACTGCCCACAGGCGCTCGATGGTCTCGACGCCGTCCCATCCGGGCGGCATGCGCATGTCCACGAAGGCCATGCCGTAAGGGCGTCCCTCGGCGATGGCCTGGTTCAGGCGGGCCAAGCCTTCCATGCCTTGGTAGGCGGAGTCCAGCTCGAACGCGAGGTCGGTTGCCGCCGATGTGCCGGTCGCTTCACCCGCGCTGTCACCGAACAGCAGGGCTTCGTCCTCGTCTAGCTCCGTGCTGGCTTGGCTGGCCTGGCCGAAGAGCTTGCGGAAGTCCTCGTGGATCGACGGCATGTCGTCGATCAACAGGATGCGGCGGTTGATCTGCGCAGTGGGGTTCACGAGTGTGGCCCGGGATGACTCGCCATGGTGGAGGATGGCACTTGGGGCTGCGCGGTGTCACCTCACATGGCGGATGAGCGTGCACCGGATCGCGCGCCGACAAGGGCCCTGACGTGTTGTCGACCTTACGCCCATCGGCTTGAACATGCGGGGCCTTTTCTCGCAGGTTTGCACGGTCGGTGTGATCAATTTCGCGCGCGCGGTGCAATCAGTGTGGGGTGGCGGTCACCGAGGCTGGGGCGCTCAGGGGCAGTGGGCCGCCCCGTCGGCCTTCGATGCAGGCGCGGATTTCACGCACGAGCAAATCGGGGTGCAAGGGCTTGCTCAGGCAGGTGTCGGCGCCGGCCGCCGAGGCTTTGTTGCGTTCGCTGGGCAGGGCCCCAGCGGTGAGCGCGAGCACCGGCACGTGTGACCAGGCTGATTGCTGTCGGATGAGCTGGGTGGCCTGGAAGCCATCCATCACAGGCATCTGCAGGTCCATCAAGACCGCGTCGATGTCGCCTCGGTCTTGCAGGCTTGTCAGCGCCTCTTGCCCCTGGGTGGCGGTACTGACGTGTGCGCCTTCGAGCTCCAGCAGACGGCGACCGATGTCGAGGTTGATCTCGCTATCGTCAACCAGCAAGATGTGCAGCCCAGCCAGGCGCGTGCCTGGCACGCCCTTGAGGTCGCTGTGGCGGGTCACATGATGTGGGCTGCCTGTGTGGTGGGCCACGGCAGCGTTCACGCCATCAAACAGGAGCGACGGATCACAGGGCGATGGCAGTGGCCTGGTGCCATCCAGGCTCAGCACCGTGGGCAGCGCGTTGGACGACATCGGGATCATCACAGGTCGTTGGCTGAGCGGCACGTCTCGGCACAATTCTTGGATGGAGGTCGACAGGTCGTCGAGCGAGATGCTGTCATGCACCAGCATGACGTCGGGCAGCGGATTGCCTGTCGCCATCAAATTGGCGCACAAGGTGATGGCCTGCATGAGGTCGGTGCACGGGGTGTTGCGCCAGCCCAGGGCCGAGCACAGGCGGCTCAGGGGCAGCAGCCGGTCGGCATCGTCATCGAGCATCACCACATGCAAGAGTTGCTGGCCTGCGGGGCGCGGCACGGCGGCGGCCAGGTCGAGTGCCAGGCTGAACCAGAATGTGCTGCCCTCGCCGGGCTCGCTGCGCACGCCGACCTGACCGTTCATCAGCCGCACCAGCTCGCGCACGATGGACAGGCCCAGGCCGGTGCCGCCAAACTGCCGCGTGGCCGAGCCATCGGTTTGCGTGAAGGGCTGGAAGATGCGGTCAAGTTGATCGGGGGGGATGCCGATGCCACTGTCATGCACCTCGAACTTGAGCATGCAGTTGCCCGATGACATTGAGGTGCTGGACTCGACCTTGAGGGACACGCTGCCCTGGTGAGTGAACTTGATCGCGTTGCTCAAGAGGTTAGACAACACCTGCCGCAGCCGCAGTGGATCACCAATCAGGCGGGCGTGGCGAGCGGGCACGCCTTGTACCTCGAACGTCAATTGCTTCTGCGCTGCGCTGCCGCTGAACAGCGTGTCGATTTCCTTGAGCAACTCGCCGAGATCGAACTCTTCGAGGCAGATGTCGAGTTCGCCCGCCTCAATCTTGGCCAAGTCGAGCACATCGTTGACGATGCCCAGCAGTGACCGGCTGGCCATCAGGGCTTGTGACAGCAGGTGGCGCTGCTGTTCGTCGAGCGGGGTGTGGTCGAGCAGGTGGATGGCGCCCAAGGCCGCGTGCAGCGGTGTGCGGATCTCGTGGCTCATGTTGGCCAAGAAGATGCTCTTGGCCTGGTTGGCGGCCTCAGCCAATTGCTTGGCCTCCTTGAGTGCCTGCTCCTGAGCCACGCGGTTGGTGATGTCTTGGGCAATGCCCAGGTAGCCGATCACTTGCCCCTCGCCATCGAATTGGCGCGTGACATTGAGCAGCACCTGCAACTGGCTGCCGTCTTTGCGCACGTAAGTCCACTCGCGTCCGCTGCCAGGCGACTGTTCAGACTCCATCACAATGGCCTCCAGTGGGGTCAGGGCCTTGCCCGTGGACTGGCGCAGTGTGGCGGCGCGCGCGCGAATTTCTTCGCGCAAGTGAAAGCGCGCAGGGGTCTCCTTGCCGATCATCTCGGCAGCGGAGAAGCCCAGCATCCGTTCAGCGCCCGTGTTGAAGACGGTGATGATGCCGGCTGCGTTGGTGGCGATGATGGACTGCTCGGTGGCCGACTCCAGCACCTTGGCGAACAGCGAGGACAGCGCCTCGCGCTCTTGCTGAGCCTGGCGTGCAGCGTGGATGTCTTGTGTGGTGCCAAACAGGCGCAGGGGGGTGCCATCTGCCCGGCGCTTCATGATGCGGCCACTGTCGCGCATCCAGACCCAATGGCCTTGCTCATGGCGCTGGCGCGATTCACAGGTGAACAGGTTGGTGTCGCCGCGCAGGTGGGCTTGCAACTGTTCCTCGAACGCGAGGCGATCGTCTGGGTGAATGGAGTCCAACCAGTCATGGCCGGGCAGGTCATGCGCCTCGGCGGCCAGTCCGCGGATGGCGTACCAGCGGGCATTGGCTTTCACGCGGTCGCCATCGAGGCTCCATTCCCAGGTGCCGGTGTACGTGCTCTCCAGGATGTTGCGCAGGCGCGCGCGCTCTTCGTCGAGGGCGCGGCGGCCCTCGACCAGCTCGGACACATCATGGGCGATCACATAAAAGCCCTCAACCTCGCCATGTTGGATGTCCGGCAGGTAGTGCGTGAGCGAGGCACGCAAGCCCTTGCCGTCTGGGCGGGGAATCACACGCTCAAATGTCTGGGGTGTGCCATTGAGGGCACCCTCGATGTGAGGGCGATTTTGTTCGTACAACTCTCGCCCCAGCACCTCCTTGATGTGCAGGCCCAGCAATGCAGAGGGCTCCTTGCCAAACCAGCGCAGGTAGGCATGGTTGGCAAATCGGTTGCATTGGTGCTTGTCCCAGTAACCGATCATCGAGGGCATGGCGTCGAGGATGGTCTGCAAATCCTTGCGCGCCAGGGCCAACTCGCCCGATCGCTGCTGCACTTCGCACTCCAAGCTGCGCTGGGTGGCCTTCATCGCGCGCTCGGCGGCTTTGGGTCTGCTGTTGTCGCGCAGCAGCTTGGCCACACCGACCAACCGGCCATCTTCGGCCGAGCGCAAGGCGCAAGCCGTCACCGACACGTCCACCAACTCGCCAGTGGCGGTCAGTCGGGTGCTGTCATAGGGCGCGATGATCTCGCCGCGCTGCAGGCGTGCGACCAGCAAGTCGTCCTCATCGTGTGCCTCGGCGGGCAGGAATTTCTGTGCGAGTGGCTGCCCAAGCATCTCCTCAGGCCGCCAGCCGAACAGGCGCGTGGCGGCCTGGTTCCAGTGCATGACGCGGCCCGCGAGGTCGATCGTGATGATGGCGTCGCTGGAGTGGGTGACGATGGCGGCCATGCGCGCATTCATCTCGGCGGCGGTGCGTCGACGCTGGCGCGCGATTGACGCGACCTCGACGAGCGCGGCCAGCAGCGTCGACAGCAGCAAACCACCCCACGCCACCTCGCGCGGGGTGAGCTTTTCGCGCTGGGCCACGAAGTGCGGTGTGGCCGATGCCGAGATCGACCACACCCGGCCATAAATCTTCAACTGCGTTTGTGTGCTCAGCACCGGGCGCGCATTGGCGGCCATGTTGGTGAACAGTCGAATGTGGGTGCCGGCCTCGGTGATGTCCGACAGGGTGATCTGCAACTCCGGGTCCACGTCGTCAAAGGTGGCACTGACCTCTTGTAGCGCGAGCGGGGCATAGCTCCAGCCATAGCAGGCGGCTTCCCGTTGCTCTGGCGTGGCTGTGGGCATGCCGTTGCGGTAGATCGGCATGAGGAAGAGCATGGCCTTGTGTGGCGAGGAGCCCATCTGCACCAGGTTGATGGGCCCGGTCAGTGTGGGCTCCCCCGTGCGCATGGCTTCTTGCGCCGCGCGGTAGCGGTACGGTTCGGATGAAATGTCCAGCCCGATGGCAGGCTGATTGCGGTGCCGGGGCTCGATGTACTGGATGATGAAGCGATCACCCTTGGGCTCTGGGCCGAGCAGTCGCACATCGAAATCCGCTCGCTCGGCTCGGGCCTGTTTGAGGAAGTTCTGCCATTCCGGTGGCGCCACTTTGCGGATGAAGCCGAAGCCTCGTGCGCCAGGGAACTCGCGCTCCACATCACGGGACAAGCCGTACTGGTGAAAGATCTCGCCGTTGATGCCTTCGGGGCCGACCGCATGCACGGCGCCGCGCGCGCCACGCAGGCCATATTCATACAGCCGGATGCGGCTGCGGATCTGCGCGACCGCCGATGCGGCCAGGTGATCGAAATCATCGCGCGCGCGCTGGCGGTTGATCTGCTCGATTTGCCAGGCTGAAACAGCGGTGGCGATGATGCCGATCACCCATGCAGCGATGGATGGCCACCCGAGGCGGCGGGGCAGCGAAATGAAAGACACGCTTGGGCACCTCCACGTCATTGACGTCGGTGTGCCTGGGTCTCCCTTGCGTGTACTGCCACCGTGCCGCTCGCCCAGGCTGGAGCCGCTTCGGTTACACCTGAGTTTGGACGCAAGGTTTGCCCGTTGATCCTACCCCTGATCCCTTCAGGGGCAAAGTGCGTGAATTGTTGTGTCGTGGAAGTCCGCGATGTGTCGTGCAGTCCACGCCGGGGCGTCCAGCGGCAGGTCGTGCCCGGCATGGGGGTGCACGAAGGCGTTGGCGCGCCAGGCCTGCGCGATGGCCCCGCTGCAGCGAGGATGAACCAACGCATCCTGAGCGCCCGACAGGATGAGGACTGCACAGCGTGGCGGGCGTGGGGGCGCCTCGAAGCGCGCCGCTGCCCACAGCTGACGCCAGGCGTTGGTGGTGGACACGGGGCGCGCACGCCGCAAGTCCATCCAGCTGCGCAGCAGGTGCTTGGCCTGTGCGGTGTCGCTGGCCGCGATGGCTGAAGTCATGTGCAAGATGGTGTTCTCCCAGGCGGCCGGGTCATGCCGATGACGCAGCAGCCGTGCGATTTGGGGCCATTGGGCGGGGCGCAGGCGATCGGTCAGGGGGCTGAACGGACGCATGCTTGACGACATCAGGCACAAGCTGCCCACCTCTTCCGGGTACCGCGCAGCCCAGTCGGTGGCCGCCATGCCACCCATCGAGATGGCCACCAGGTGCAGGGGGCCCGGCTTCGGCCCCCAAGCCATGTGCACCTGGGCGCGCACGGCGTCCACCATGTCGGCCATCCGCAAGGGGCTGCGCTCCTGACTAAGCTGGCCGTTGCCCGGCAGGTCTGGGGTCAGCACGTCGCAGGGGCCGCTGACCTGTTTCAACAGCGCTGGGAAGGCTCCCCAGTGGCCCGCCTCGCGCATCAAGCCGCGCAGCAAGACGATGCGCAGTGGCTGTTTGCTCATGGCCGCACCAGCCCTTTGTGCCGAGGTTGATCCGGGTACCAGCGGGCCAGTCCTTGGCGGTGGTGCAGGGCGCGTTCGGATGCGGCGGGCAGCCAGTGCGCATGGCTGGCCACCGCGTGCAACAGGAAGTCCAGCAAAGGCTGATGGCGGCGCAGCACCCGCTGTTGCCTGTGGGCGATCAACGGGTTGAAGATGCCATGCCGGTTGAACAGCTGCCTGGGGTTTTTCTTGATCCACAGCCAAGAGCCCATCTCCAAGGTGAAGGGCAGGAAGGTGGTGGCTACCTCATCCTGGCGGGCCTGGTGCTGCTGGTACAGGTGATCCCACAGGTCGCCGTGGGTCAGGTACTGTGCGCTTTGCGGCTCCACGATGTAGTGGTGGTGCGGGTGAGACTGCACGTAGATGCGGTGCAGCGCGTGCACCTCGGCCAGGTGAGGCAAGGGGGAGGCGGTGTGCGCATACGGGAACCACAGCCGGTCTTGCAGGCCGAAGCCCGAGTGGCAGTCCAACGCCAGGCTGCACACGCTGCGCAACAACTGCGTGGTGACGACCTCGCACAGGGCCTGGGCTTCTGGCTCCATGGGCCTGTCTGCGCGGCCACGGTACCAGGGCAGGGTGCTGCTCAGTCGTTGTCCGCCCACCAGCAAGGGCACGGGCTCGGTGGCTTCGACCGGCGCGTTGCGCATCAGGTCCACGCCTTGGGGGTTGGCCCGTGTGCCCAGCAGCAGGCCTCCTGGGTTGACGATGGGCATGTAGACCAATCGCACCTGCTCCAGCAGCGCGCGCAAAGGACGGTCCCAGCGCAGGCGGTGCACGACGTGGCTCAAATGGCTCATCACCACCTCGGTGCCGATGCGCTCCAAACCGTGCACCCCCCCAAACAGCCCCAGGCTTGGCGCCTGAGGATCCGTGCTGCCCAGTGCGACGGAGGTGACCGTGCAGCGGTGCCCAGCGGCTTCGATGGTGCAGTGCTGTCGGGCCCGCAAGTCGGCACCGCCCAGCTCGATCAGGCGGTGCAGCTCAGACGTGGCGGTGACTTCGGCAGCCGGGCGCGGCAGCTGGGCGGGACGGGGGCGCATTGCGCGCCATCGTGCGGGCCGCGCATGACAGCAAAAAGACAGCACCCCGGTCACGAAGTTGTCATGGTGGGGCGGCAACATGCGCGGCATCACCACTCGGCACGCCCACGGGCGACAGCCCATGCCACACGCCCGCCGCTCCACTGCCCGCACCGCCATCAGGCTGAGCCTGTTGTTCGTTGCGCTGCTGGCCGGCATCAGCGAGTGCGCAGCGCTGTGGCGAGCCCGCCGCCACGCCCGTGCCTGGTCGGACTTGAGTGCCGAAATGTGAGTGGATGTTACGCCGACCAGGAGGGCGCACAGCGCGGATCGGCGTGGCCATTGAAGCAGTTGAAGGATGACGCATCGGGTGCGGTCGCCCGCCCGGTGCACAACATCCCCACAACTGTGGAAACCTGCGCAGAGATGCTTGCTGCAAGGCGTTGACGCCCTGGCTTCGTGGTCCTGAGATGGAGTGGTCTGTCCACCCACCTCGGAGCCCACCATGAGCGTCAAAACATTTTGTTTCAGCATCGCCGCCGCCGTCAGCCTGATGGCCCTGAGCCCTGCGGCGCAGGCGGCTGTGCCTGAAAAGTTGAAGAAGGATTTCGCGCAGGCCATCTACGACGGCTCACCCGACCTGGTTCACAAGCGCAACCCGCAGCCCCTGCTGCGCGCGGTCATCGTGCTCAACGTCAAGCTCGACGAGAACAACCAGTGGAAGGCCGACGTGATCCGTGGCAACGAGCAGCAGCCCGAAATGCAGGCTCGCGCCATCGAAACCGTCAAGAAGGCCCGCATGCTTGACTTGAGCGACACCGATCGCAGCGAAATGCAGCGCGGCGGCCTGATCGAGGCGTGGCTGTTCGACAGCGACGGCACCTTCCAAGTCAAGACCCTGGCCAAGGCCCAACAGTCGGGCCGCTGAGCGCCCGAGCCTGGGCGCGCACGCCGGTTGTCGCAGCTTTACGGCAACCGGGGGGCGCCCATGGCGGCAGCACCCGCTGCTTGCGGCATCATGGCACCCATGAGCGCCCCCGCAGCAGACCTGACGCCTGACGTCAGCCCCATCCCCTTGCATATCTTCAGCCCGGCCGGCGTCGTGCCGGTGGCCGGCAGCGTCAAGCGCGCCGCCAAGCGGCTGAAGGCATTGGGTTTTGCCCCGCAGGTCGACGCCTCGGCCCTGGCCAAACACCAGCGCTTTGCCGGCGACGACGACACCCGCCTGGCCGCCATCGGCCGCATGGCCGCGCTCGGCGGTGGCGTGGCCCTGGCCACCCGTGGCGGCTATGGCATCTCCCGCTTGCTCGACCGCATCGATTGGCCGGCGATCGCCGCCAGCGTCGAGCGCGGTGTGAGCTGGGTCGGCCACTCCGACTTGACCGCGTTGCACCTCGCGGCCATGGCGCACCAGGCCAGCGGCCCCGCCAAGGTGGGCGAGGGCCACACCGCTGGCTTCTGGGCGGGCCCGATGGCCTGCGGCGATTTCGGCCGCGACGACAGCCCCGAGGGCGGCGATGACGTCACCCAGGATTGCTTTGTCGAGGCCATGCTGGGCATGAGCGAGGGCATGGGCTTTCGCACCACGGTGGGCTTCGATGGCCTGAGCGCCAAGGGCCGCCTGTGGGGCGGCAACCTGGCGATGGTGCAAGCCCTGATCGGCACGCCGCATTTCCCCAAGGTCAAGGGCGGCATCCTTTTTCTGGAGGATGTGAACGAGCACCCCTACCGCATCGAGCGGGCCCTGCTGCAGTTGCACCAGGCCGGTGTGCTGGATCAGCAAAAGGCTGTGGTGTTGGGCGCCTTCACCGAGTTCAAGCCTTCGCCACTGGACAAGGGCTACAAGCTGGCCACGGCCATCGACCACCTGCGCCAGCAGACCCGCACGCCCATCCTCACGGGCTTGCCGTTCGGCCATGTGCCCACCAAGGTCTGCCTGCCGGTGGGCCGCCAGGTCGAGCTGGTGGTCGAGGGGCGCGACACCCTGATGCTCTGGTAGTCTCATCCCATGCTGAACAGGGACACGCGAGTCGGCGGCGGTTGGGCCGTCGTGTACAGGATCTGCATGGGCCTGGCCTTGCTGGCGGGCTGGCCGGCCGTGGCCTGGGCTGCGCACGCCTATGCGCAGTTTGGCGACATCGCCTACCCAGCGGGGTTCTCGCACTTCAAGTATGTGAACCCCCAGGCGCCCAAGCGCGGCGAGCTGTCGCTGGTGGCGCCGCAGATCGCCAACAACTTCGACAAATACAACCCCTTCACCCTCAAGGGCACCGAGCCGCCGGGCATCGAGTCGCTGGTGTTCGAGACCCTGCTGGTGGGCAACATGGATGAGCCCGCCACCGCCTATGGGCTGCTGGCCGATGACGTGACGGTGGCGCCCGACAAGCTGTCGGTCACCTTCCACCTTAACCCCAAGGCCAAGTTCCACAATGGCGACCCGGTGCTGGCGCTGGACGTGAAGCACGCCTTTGACATGCTCACCAGCAAGCAGGCCGCACCGCAATACCCGGCCTACTTTGGTGGCGTCAAGGCCGTGGTGGTGGTCGATGAGCGCACCGTGCGCTTCGACTTCAGGCGCCCCGATGCCGAGCTGCCCCTGATCGTGGGCAACCTGCCCGTGTTCAGCCACAAGTGGGGCATGGTCAACGGCAAGCTCAAGCCCTTCGATCAGATCGTGACCGATGTGCCCATCGGCTCAGGGCCTTACAAGATCGGCTCGGGCGAGATTGGCAAGGACATCACCTATGTGCGCGACCCCGCCTACTGGGGCGCCGCGCTGCCCACGCGCAAGGGCCAGTTCAACTTCAACCGCATCACCTTCCGGATGTACAACGACAACGTCGCCGCCTTCGAGGGCTTCAAGGCCGGCGAGTTCGACTACATCCAGAACTTCATCTCGAAAGACTGGGTGCGCCAGTACAAGGGCGCCAAGTTCGACCGCGGCGAGCTGGTCAAGCGCAAGCTGGAGCACCACAATCCGGCCACCTTCCAGGGCTTCATCTTCAACACCCGTCTGCCGAAGTTCCAGGATCCGCGGGTGCGCGAGGCCATCGACCTGGCCATGGACTACGAGTGGATGAACCGCCAGCTGTTCTACGGCATCTACACCCGGCTCAACAGCTACTTTGGCAACAGCGACTATGAGGCCAAGGGCCTGCCCGAGGGCGCCGAGCTCGCCTTGCTGGCGCCGCTGCGTGCCCAACTGCGCCCCGAGGTGTTCAGCCAGGCCGTGCCGCAGCCGCCCAACACCAACGCGCCGGGCTCGCTGCGCGCCAACCTGCGCCGCGCGCGCGACCTGCTGGCCCAGGCCGGCTGGACGCTCAAAGATGGCGCACTGCGCAACGCCAAGGGTGAGCCCTTCACCATCGAGTTCCTCGACAACTCGCCGTCGATGGGCCGCGTGGTGGCGCCCTACATCCGCAACCTGGCCAAGCTGGGCATCCAGGCCGACTACCGGGTGATCGATTTCGCCGTGTACGAAAAGCGCATCAAGCGCTTCGAGTTCGAGGTGCAGAGCCTGGCCAATGGCCGCCGCCTCATCCCTGGCAACGAGCTGTTCCAGGCCTACCACTCCAGCATGGCCAACCAGGAGGGCTCCAGCAACCTGATGGGCATCCGCGACCCGGCCATCGACGCACTGCTGGTGCAAGTGCAAAGCGCCAAGACCCGCGATGAGCTGACCGTCGCCGTGCGCGCCCTGGATCGCGTGCTGCGCCACAGCCACTACGCCGTGCTGCACTGGTATTCGAACAACTTCCGCACCGCCTACCGGGGCAACAAGTTCGGCATGCCCGAGCCACCCCGCTATTACTCACCCGAATCCTGGGTGATGAGCTGCTGGTGGAGCCTTTGACCGCGAGCCAACCATGTGGGCCTACATCCTCAAACGCATCCTGTTGATGGTGCCGACGCTGCTGGGCGTGCTGCTGCTCACCTTCGTGGTGATCCAGTTCGTGCCCGGCGGGCCGGTGGAGCAGGTGGTCTCGCAGCTCAGCGGCCGCACCGCAGGTGGCGAGGCGGCCGGCCCGAACATGGCCTACCGTGGCCGCCAGGGGGTGGACCCCGCTCAGGTCGAAGAGCTCAAGAAGTTCTACGGCTTCGACAAGCCGGCGCCCGAGCGCTTCGTGCGCATGGTGGTGTCTTACGCCCAGTTCGACCTGGGCCAAAGCTTTGTGCACCACAAGGGCGTGTGGGAGCTGGTGAAAGACAAGCTGCCCGTGTCCATCACCCTGGGCCTGTGGACCTTTTTCATCAGCTACCTGGTGTCGGTGCCGCTGGGCATCGCCAAGGCCGTGCGCGCCGGCTCGCGCTTCGATGTGGTCACCAGCGTCATCGTGCTGATGGGCTTTGCCGTGCCGGGCTTCGTGTTGGGCGTGGCGTTGCTGGTGTTTTTCGGTGGTGGCAGTTTCCTGCAATGGTTCCCGCTGCGGGGGCTCACCTCGCCCAACTGGGACCAGCTCAGCATGGGCGCCAAGGTGGTCGACTACCTGTGGCACATCACCCTGCCGGTGACGGCCAGCGTGGTGGGCGGCTTTGCCGTCATCACCATGCTCACCAAGAATGCCTTCCTCGATGAGATCCGCAAGCAGTACGTGATCACCGCGCGGGCCAAGGGCCTGGACGAGCGCAAGGTGCTGTGGAAGCACATCATGCGCAACGCCTTGCTGCCGCTGGTCACGGGCTTTCCGGCGGCCTTCATCGGCGCGTTTTTCACCGGCTCGCTGCTGATCGAGACCCTGTTTTCGCTCGATGGCCTGGGCTACCTCAGCTACCAATCGGTGCTGCGCCGCGACTACCCCGTGGTGCTCGGCACGCTCTACCTGTTCACCCTGATCGGGTTGTTCACCAAGCTGATCAGTGACCTGTGCTACGTCTGGGTTGACCCCCGCGTGAAGTTCGATGCCTGAGCACGCCGCACCCACCATGACCTCTGCCGTCGCCGTTGCCACCCCCGTTGAGCCAGCGGCATCGCTGTCGCCCAGTCGGCGCGCCTGGCTGCGCTTCAAGCAGCACCGCCTGGGCTACGCCAGCCTGTGGGTGTTCATCGCGCTGATGGTGATCAGCCTGGGCGCGGAGCTGATCTCCAACGACAGGCCGCTGCTGGTGCGCTACCACGGCCAGTGGTTCGTGCCCATCGTGCAAGACGTGCCCGAGACCACCTTTGGCGGCGACTTCGAAACCCCCACCGACTACCTCGATCCCTTCATCGCCGAGCAGTTTGCACAGCCGGGCAACTTCGCCCTCTACCCGCTGAACCGTTCGCACTTCAAGACCATCAACTACTTCGCCCGGTACCCGAACCCGGCGCCACCTTCGGCCGACAACTGGCTGGGCACCGACGACCGGGGCCGCGACGTGTTCGCACGCCTGTTGTACGGCTTTCGGGTGTCGGTGCTGTTTGGCCTGGCGCTCACGGTGGTGGGCGTGGTGATCGGGGTGCTGGCCGGGGCGGTGCAGGGCTTTTACGGTGGCCGCACCGACCTGCTGTTGCAGCGCCTCATCGAGATCTGGGGCTCCATGCCCGAGCTCTACCTGCTGATCGTGTTCTCGGCGGTGTTCTCGCCCAGCATCTGGCTGCTGTTCGTGCTGCTCAGCCTGTTTGGATGGATCGGTCTGTCGGATTACGTGCGCGCCGAATTCCTGCGCAACCGCCAGCTCGACTATGTGCGCGCCGCGCGCGCCATGGGCCTGTCCAACCTGCAGATCATCCGCCGCCACATCCTGCCCAACAGCCTCACGCCCGTGGTCACCTTCCTGCCGTTCCGCATGAGCGCGGCCATCCTGGCGCTCACCTCGCTCGACTTCCTGGGCCTGGGCGTGCCGCCCGACACCCCGTCGCTGGGCGAGTTGCTCAACCAGGGCAAGAACAACCTCGATGCCTGGTGGATCTCGATGTCCACCTTCGGCGTGCTGGTGCTGACCCTGCTGCTGCTGACCTTCATGGGCGATGCGCTGCGCGATGCACTCGACCCCCGCAAGGAGGCCGCATGAGCACCGCCATGAACGCCTCGGCCGATGGCCTGCTGCTCGATGTGCGCGACCTGCATGTGGGCTTTGGCGACAAGACCGTGGTGCGGGGCGTGAGCCTGCAGTTGCGCCCCGGCGAGAAGCTCGCGTTGGTGGGGGAATCGGGCTCGGGCAAGACGCTCACGGCGATGAGCCTGCTGCGCCTGGTGCCTGGCGCCCAGATCCAGGGCCAGGCCTGGCTGGGGGGCACCGGTGGCCAGCCCGCCAAAGATTTGCTGCAGATGGACGAGGCCGGGCTGCGCCGCGTGCGCGGTGCCGACGTGTCGGTCATCTTCCAAGAGCCAATGACGGCGCTCAACCCGCTGTTCAGCGTGGGCGACCAGATCGCCGAGGTGATTGAGCTGCACCAGCTGGTG